>Ga0182018_10000080_pt1 | contig 113006 bp, 94 predicted proteins | sample 812P2MmetaG_FD_120490 | JGI IMG/M metagenome (GOLD analysis project Ga0182018, IMG submission 120490) | Permafrost microbial communities from Stordalen Mire, Sweden - 812P2M metaG | ecosystem: Environmental > Terrestrial > Soil > Wetlands > Permafrost | place: Sweden: Stordalen | collected...
CCGAGTTCCGCTGGACCAGGGAACAAGCCCCGGCAGCAGCATGAAAACCGTGCAGGATCAAATGCGATAGGAGGAAACTCGAGCTCCACCGTGCGGTGGAATGATGTCCCTCGCGGGACGATGGATGGGGTGAGTTCGTATGTCCGCTTGGATCTGCCGTCCGTCTGACAGCAAGACCGCGGTAAAGATTGTTCCGCCTCGTCTTCGTATCCCATGATGGAAGGGCCTTGGTGCCGATTCCGAAGAGAAGCACGAGCCCGTGAGCGACATCGACACTGTAACGGTCGATAGTCTGAAAGCGCTTGACCCAGACCGGCCGATTAGAGAAGCGGACATCGCGCGGAATCGTTGCCATGACCGCCAACGACCCTTCTGCGATTGGCCCGGTAAGATCGCAGTCTCGCCTCACGGCAAGTGGAACATGAGCAGCTGATCGGTCGCGCCTCCGTCGCCGGGCGTGAGCGACCCACCGACGAAATAAGCGTTATCGCCAATCGTGTCACCGCCGAAACCGTGTCGCCCATGCGGCATCGGCGCCAGCGTTGTCCAGTCGTTGGTTTTGGGATCGTAACCTTCATTCTCGGGAAACGTATCGGCGGGCGGCAGCTCTCCCCCAAGTACCAAGATGAAGCCGTGATAGTACGCGTTGGCAAGACCGCTGCGCGGCGTCGGGAGTGGCGCGCCGGAAGTCCACTTGTCGGTCGCCGGGTCGTAGATGTCATGCTCGCCGGTACGGTCGACAGGGCTCTTCAGGCGGCCACCGATAACGTGAATTTTTCCGTCGACAGCAATAACAACCATATGGTCGCGCGCCGTCGGCAATGGCGCTGCTTCGGTCCAGGTGCCCGATAGCGGATCAAAAACCTCGTGAGTGGCGACTACGACGCCGTCGAGGCCGCGCCCGCCGATCACATGGATTTTGCCGTCCATTGTAGTGGCGCCGGCCGCGCCGCGCGCCACTTTCATGGGCGGAAGATCGCGCCAGGTGTTGGCAGCGGGATCATATTCAAACGCCTCATTGCTAGCATTCTTGTGGACTGGAGTAGCAAAACCGCCAAAAGCATAAATCTTTCCGTTGGCCACCGCGACGGCAAGATGATCTCGCGGCTCCGGCAGCGGCGCCTCCGGATTCCATTTATCAGTCGCCGGATCGTATTCGTCGTGATACGGACCCGCCTGACCGTTCAACGACCCGCCAAGCGCGTGCAGCTTGCCACTCAGCGCGACTGCCGCGACTTCGGCGCGCACTGCCGGCAGTGGCGACTTCATTGTCCAGGTCCCTGGCGGCGTTTGACTGTGAACCCTCTCAACAGTCGTCAAGTTCCAGATCAAAGCCGCGAACAGCACGACAGCGACTGCGGTCCCGCACTGCATTGTGGTGGCCAAAGCTAATTTTCGCACGAACCCTCACCTATGTGTTAGCGAGCCGCCGAGAGGCTGCCGCACAGGACGCGTCCCACGCGACGGATTGTAACCGATACTCCCTCAGTCGCCGACAAAAAAATGCATCATTCCAATGGGACGCGCGGCTTATGAAACTCATCGTTTCGGCGGCGTTGTTACGCAGAACATGATGAGTTTCGCTGCGCTCTACCCATCCTACTGCGCGATCATTTCATCGGCGAAAACGCCGCCGGTAGATAAATATCCACCCGCTGCGACACCAGATAACCCGGCCCGCCGGGCGGCGGCCAGACGCCGTCGGCGACCGCTTTGTCGCGCTGTCGCGCGCGCTCGTCGAAGCTCTTGTACGGCCAGATGTGCAGGAAGCGCGTCACCGTGCCGGTCACCGAGGTCATCGCGGCGAGGACGGGCGACACCGTGGCGCGGCCGGGAACGGCTTTGCGCCAAAGCTCCCGGGTTGGCGCCAATCCGTCCGGCTTGAGCATATAAGTACGGACTTCATAGCAAGGACCGTATTCGCCCGGCCGCAGCGGCGCGATGAAGTCGAATGACACATAGGTTTCCATCGCCATGCCGGTGATGAGCTCGCCGATGCCGAACGGATTTGACGATGCGAGTGCGGCAAGCCGGCGTTCGAGATTGGCCGCTGCATCCTCGATTTTGCGAATGAGCAGGATTTGATTGACGGCGCCGATGTCCGAATACCAGCACGCCAGCAAAGCCGGGTCACTGGTTTTGCCCAGCACGGCGAGCGCCTGCGGATGCGTGCCGGGCCGCACGGCGAGGATGGTTACGTCATATTGGTCGGCCAATGCGTTCCTCCTCGATCTTGCACGGCACGCCCTACCAGCTAGTCTGGCCTGAGACGGCGGCCATAGGCAAATTGCAGTGGCCGCCCTGGGGGACGTTGGGCGTATCGGTCCATGGTCGTTGTGCAAGTGATCGTCGGTGGCCTCCTGTTGGGGGCCATCTACGCGCTGTTTTCCTCGGGTCTCACGCTGATCTGGGGCATGATGAATTTCATCAATTTCGCCCACGGCGAATTCGTCATGCTCGGCATGTATGTGGCGTTTCTGGTCGTGGTGTGGCTGCACGGCGGCCCGGTGGTGTTCGGAGTTGCCGCGGCGCTGGCGCTGTTCGTGCTCGGCGTCGGCATTTATGTGTCGCTCATTCGCCACGTCATCCGCGGGCCGATGCTGTCGCAGATCTTGTCCACGTTCGGGCTGGCGCTGCTGCTGCGCTACACCGCGTTCTGGATCTTCTCGGCGAATTTCGTGTCGCTGCCGCAGACGTCGCTCGCCGGCACGATCAAGCTCGGCGGCATTTTTCTCCCGGTGGCGCAACTCGTCGCCGGCGCCGTCGCCGTCGTGCTGACGCTGGCGCTGCATCTGCTCCTCACCCGCACCACGACCGGCAGCAAGCTTTTGGCGGTGGCCGAAGACCGTGCCGCCGCGATGCTGATGGGCATCAGGCCGGACCGCATGCAGGCGCTGGCTTGGGGCCTGTCCGCGGGTGCTGCGGGCATTGCCGGCGCCTTGATGGCGACGGCCTATCCATGGTCGCCGTCGGTCGGCGAAACCTTCGGTCTCATCGCCTTTGTCGTGGTGGCGCTCGGCGGCTTCGGCAGCGTGCTCGGCTCGCTTTATGCCGGGCTGATCATCGGGCTCATTCAGGCGATGTCCGCGTTCTACCTCGGCGCGATCTACAAGGACATCGTCGTCTATGGTCTGTTCGTCGCGCTGCTCTGGCTGCGGCCGCAAGGGCTTATGGGTAAAGCGTGAACCGGATATTGTCCCCACGCCTTGGTCTTTTTCTCCTCGGCGCGGGACTAGTGCTCTATCCGCTCATTCTATCAGGCCCGTTCTATCGCGACATCGGCGTCACATTCCTGCTCGCGGCGATCTCGGCGTCGGCGTGGAATATCGTCGGCGGCTATGCCGGCCAGGTTTCCGTCGGCCACAGCATGTTCTTCGGCCTCGGCGCCTATATGCCGCTGCTTGTTTACACGTTGTGGGGCTGGCCGCCGATCGCCGGCATTCCCATCGGGATTGCGCTCGCGATCGGTCTCGCCGTGGTGATCGGCATGCCGACGTTCCGGCTGACCGGACATTATTTCAGCATGGCGACTATCGCGGTCGCCGAATTGATCCGGATTTTCTTCGGCACCTGGGACCTGGTCGGCGCCGCGATCGGATTGCAGGGGCCGGCCGTGGCGCGCGGCTGGTGGGACCTCACGTTCCGCAGTGAGCTGCCGTACTACTATATTTTCCTCGCCGTGCTCGCGGTCTTGCTGTTGACCACCGCCGCGATCGAGCGCCGCCGCTTCGGCTTTTACCTGCGCGCCATCAAGGCGAGCGAACGTGCGGCGAAGAGCCTCGGCGTGCCGGTGCGGCAAACCAAGATGCAAGCGCTGGCGCTGTCGGCCGCATTCACCTCGGTTGCCGGCTCGCTCTACGTCATCAAGACCGGCTTCATCGATCCCGACAGCGCCTTCGGCATTCTCATCTCGGTGCAAATGTTGATTGTCGCGGCGCTCGGCGGCGCCGGCACGTTGTTCGGTCCGCTCCTCGGCGCGCTGATCCTGATCCCGTCGCAGACCCTGACCAACAGCCTGTTCGGCGGCGGCGGTTCGGGGCTGACTTACATTCTTTACGGCGGCATCATCGTTTTGATCGCCCGCTTCGAGCCCGGCGGCTTGCTCGATCTCTGGCACCGCGTGGCGCCGAAACTGCGGAAACGGGCGCATGCTGCTTGAGGCCACAAAAGTCTCCAAGGCGTTCGGCGAGTTCCTCGCCGTTCGTGGCGCCGACCTCGCCGTCGATGAGGGCGAAATCATCGGCTTGATTGGCCCTAATGGCGCCGGCAAATCGACCTTCTTCAATTGCCTTGCCGGCGAGACCATGCCGACCGCCGGCAAGATCGTCTTCTCCGGCGCAGACGTTACGCGTGCTTTGCCCGAGGCCCGCGCGCGTGCCGGCATCGGCCGCACTTTCCAGGTGCCGACGACGTTCGAGGACATGAATGTCATCGATAACGTGATGGTTGGCGCGTTCCTGCGGCATCCGCATCGCAATGACGCGCGCGATCACGCCCGCCGCATTGTCGAATTGACCGGTTTGCGGCCGGATCAGGCGGCGCGCTCGCTCGGCACGCCGGGACGGAAGCGCCTGGAAATAGCGCGCGTGCTCGCCACCGAGCCGCGGTTGCTTTTGCTCGACGAATCGCTGGCCGGCCTGACGCCGTCAGAGTTGCGCGACGCCATCGCGCTGGTGCGCCGCATCCACGAAACGGGCATCACCATCGTGATCGTCGAGCACATCATGGAAGTGATCATGACGCTGACCAAGCGCGTCTTGGTCTTCAATCAAGGTCACGTCATCGCCTCCGGCACGCCGGAATCCGTGGTTCGGGAGGAAGCGGTGATCGAGGCCTATCTCGGCCGCGCTCATCGCCGGCCCCCTCCCGTTCCTCCCCCGCATGCGGGGGAGGGTTAGGGAGGGGGAAAATGACGGACTTGGTCGTCGAGCATCTTGAAGTGCGCTACGGCGATCTCGTCGGCGTCGCCGATATTTCGCTTAAGGTGAAGGCCGGGCAGGTCGTGGCGCTGCTCGGCTCCAACGGCGCCGGCAAGACGACGACGCTCAACGCCATTGCCGGCTTGGTGCGGCCCACGCGCGGGAGCATCGATTGGCGCGGCGAAGCGATTTTCGGGCAGCCGGCCTATGCCATCGTGCGCAAGAGATTGGCGCTGTCGCCGGAAGGCTGGCGCTTGTTCGTGGGGCAAACCGTCGAGCAGAATTTGCGGCTCGGCGCCACCGCGCTCGCCGACCGCTCGCGGATCGCTGCGCTGTTCGAGCGGGTCTACACTTTATTTCCCCGGCTCGCCGAACGGCGCCGCCAATTGGCCGGCACGCTGTCCGGCGGCGAGCGGCAGATGCTGGCGCTCGGCCGCGCGCTGATGAGCGAGCCGCAATTGCTGATGCTCGACGAGCCAAGTCTCGGGCTTGCTCCCACCGTGGTCGAGCAGCTTTACGACACGCTCGGCGCGCTGCATCGCCAAGGCCTCACGCTCTTGTTGGCCGAGCAATCGATCCCGCTTGCGCTCGGCATCGCCGACTATGCTTACGTGCTGCAGACCGGCCGCATCGCGCTGCAAGGCCCGGCGGCGGAGCTCGAGCGCAACGAACAGATGCGGGAGATTTATCTGGGGGTGAGCGCAAGCGCGGCGATCTAATGACGTGTCCCGGATGCGGTGCACCGCTGATCCGGGACCTTCGCAAGCGCCGCATGTGTAACGATCCCGGGTCAGCAGCGCACCACTTCGTGCTGAGCTGCGCCCGGGCAACAGGCCTTGGCTTACCTTCCATGCTCCCACAGCATCTCGAGCCGGTGGCGAAACGATTTCGGCCGCTCGGCGAAAAGGCGGTGGGCGATGCGCGCGGCGCGTTGCGCCAAAGCTGCCGAGCGTTCGGCGATGGCCGGCGTCAAGCGCGAGCGCCAATGCGCCAGCGGCTGATGCGGTGCGGCGAGCCGCTTGAGCACTTCGAGATCTTGGCAGCGGCCGAGCCGGTCGCGTAACCGTTCGGCTTCTTCGGTCCACATGCGCCCGAAGCGCGGCCATAACGGCTCGATCAAATCCATCTGATAGCGCAGATCGACCACGCGCTGGCGCAGCGCGTGCAAATCTTCCGCGCTGGCGAGCGACCAGTCGGCCGGAATGTGCTTGCGCGCGCTGCGAAAGCTATCCGCCAATTGCGCCGCGATCGAAGAGAAATCGAACGGATCGAGCGGCCACAGCTCGACCGACGCCGCCGCCGTGTCGAGCCAGCCGATGATGGCGTCGCGCAGCGCGGGCGCCAGCACCGACTGCTCCTCGCTGCCGCGCAACGCTTCGATGCGCTGCCGGATGGTCGCGGTCGAGCGCTCGGACAGCACCATGCCTTTGTCGAGCAGGCCGTCGAAGGCGTTGAGCGCCGCCGCGCTATCGCGCGCATGCGACAGCGAGCGGGCATGATCGCGCGCCTCGTGCCGCCAGCGCGAGGCGTCCGGGATGAACGGCGCCAGAAGCCGCATCAGCGCGCGCCACTCCTTCATGGCGCGGCGGAAATCGTGCACGGCATCCTGGTTGGAGCGTTCCGGATCGACGATGGCGCTTCGGGCCTGGGCCAAAATGTGGCCGGCGATGCCGCGCACGGCCGGCCCGATCGCCGCATTGGGCTGCAAGGCAGGTTTGTCGCCCATAACCGGCTCTATGAGTGCGTGCATGACGGTCCAAAACTGGTCCAAGCCAAGTCTCAAGCCCAAGTCTCAAGCCAAGTCTCAAGCCAAGTCTCAAGCCAAGTCTCAAGCCAAGTCTCAAGCCAAGGTCCAGCCCGGTATTATGACGAATTATCGGACCCGCCGCACTTCCCTTATGCAGGGGGGCTTGCTACATGATCCTTCGATAAATCAAACCTTTGACGCGGGGTGGAGCAGCCCGGTAGCTCGTCAGGCTCATAACCTGAAGGTCGTAGGTTCAAATCCTACCCCCGCAACCAAGTAAGTGATTGTTTTATAGTCACTTTTCAAAGACCGCCCTTCGGGGCGGTTTTTGTTTTTCGGTCCTGGTCGCCACCGGGTCGCCACCGGAAAAAATTTCAGCCCGCGTCCGTCCGGTGGCAATTCCGGTGGCAAATTATGTGAGCGCGCGTGCTACGCAACGAAATGACAGGGAGGATCCATGGCGTGAATAAAGCAGAAGAATTTCGCACCAAAGCCGCTGACTGCGACAAGGTAGCGGATCCAAGCCGGCGTCCCTGCAGTCATTTCAATGAACGTTTACTGATGGGAGCCACGCTGCTCAGCGTCAGAGCGCGTGGCAAAATCTCGGCGGCATTGGTTCATCTCCATGGTTAGGGAGCCCATGAAGACGCGACCTACGCTCTCATGGCGCTTTAGCGTTGTTTCGCGGCGCAAGCTGCTGCTCAAATCCCGCGACCCAGCCGAACACGACCGGATGATCGATCTCACCATCGCGCGGTGGAAAGTCAATGCAGCAAACAAAAATAAGAGAGTCTTGTTTGATCGGCGAAGCGTTGGGCGAATGAAATCGCCCCAAGAGTGCCGAGAGAGGAAAGAATGTTTTGCCCCGAAATGGGACTTTATGCAGTTACGCCGCGACTTGCGTGAGGCGGTCCATCTCGCGCTGCACGAGTCGCTGGTACAGTCCTTCGCGGCGCATCAGCAGATCGGGCGCGCCGTCCTGCATGACCCGGCCGGCCTGCAACACGACGATGCGGTCGAAATTGCGCACCGTGGAGAGCCGATGCGCGATGGCGACGACGGTGCGGCCGTTCATCAGCCGGCCCAAGGCTTCACGAATCGCTTCCTCGGATTCGCCGTCCAGCGCGGAGGTCGCCTCGTCAAGCAACAACAGCGGCGCATCTTTGAGGAACGCCCGCGCAATCGCGATGCGCTGGCGCTGGCCGCCGGACAGTTTCACGCCCCGTTCGCCGACGATGGTGCGCATGCCTTGCGGCAGATCCTCGATGAAGTCGCAGCGTGCCGCGAATGCCGCGCCGAGCACTTCATCTTCGGTCGCCTCCGGCCGGCCATAGCGGATATTGTCCATGACGGAGCGATGGAACATCGAAATGTCTTGCGGCACGACGCCGATGGCGTCGCGCAAGCTTTCTTGCGTCACCCGCGCGATATCTTGGCCGTCGATCAAAATCCGGCCGAACTGCACGTCGTAGAAACGCTGCAACAGCGCGAACAGTGTCGACTTGCCGCCGCCCGAATGGCCGACGAGACCGACGCGCTCGCCCGGCCGGAAGCTCAACGAAAAGTCCTCGAAAATCCGCTGGCCGTCCGGATAGCGGAAATCGACATGCTCGAACTTGACGCTGGCGCCGCGCCGTACGAGCGGCTCCGCTTCGGGGTGGTCGCGCAGGTCATGCGGCACCAAAAGCGTCGCCACGGCTTCCGAAAGCCGCGCAATGTGCTGAGTGACGTCGACCAGAGCCACCGCGAGATCGCGCGTTGCGCTGAGCACCGAAATCGCGAGCGTGCAAGCTAGCACGACATCGCCGGTCGTCGCCGCGCCTTGCTGCCACAGCATGATCGCCCAAAGCAGCAAGCCGAGCGTCAACAGCACCGTGACCACGGCATGAAATATGCGCAGCTTCTCCAGATAGAACAGACTTCTTCGCCGCGCGTCCATTTCGCGATCGACGGTCGCCTCGAAGCGACGGTGCTCGCGGAAAATGCCGCCGAACGCGCGAACGAGCGGCATATTGGAAACGACGTCGACCATCTCGCCATCCACGGTCGCGGCTTTATTGGCGAAGTCGTGATGCAGCGGCCGGCCGGCCGCCGCGAGCCGGAACATCACCAGCACCATGATTCCGGCGACGCAGGCGAGCGCGCAGGCCATCGGCACGCTGATGGTGAATACCAGGCCAATCGCTGCAATCGTCGCCACGACCGGCGGCAGCACGTTCCAGATGAACATGTTCTCGGCGGTGAAGACGGCGTTCGACGTGGCGGTGACGCGGCTTGTCAGCATGCCGGGCAGGCGCTCGGCGAAATAAGTCGGTGAATGGCCCATCAGATGGCGGAACAGATCGCGCCTTAAATCGCCGGTGACGCCGACAAAGGTGGAATTGGCGATCCATGACGCGATGCGCCAAAGCAGATTATCGGTGGCGATCAGCGCACCAAGGAGGCAGAACGCCGTCCACACCGCGGCATTGGCGCCATTCGAAAGCGTATCGACCAGGAATTTGACGCCGTATTGCGTGCCGACGGAGCAGACGACGGCGCCGAGCACCGCGGCGAGAATGACCGCGTGCGAAACCGGACGCATCCGGATGTAGCGAAAGATGAAAGTGAGGGGAGAGCCGGCGTAACCCGTGAGTTCGGTCATGCGCGTATTTGTCTCCGGTGGTGGCCGCTGGCCCTCCTGTAAGCTTTTCGAGGAACCATGAATGGAACGAGCCGGCACCCGTCATGTTCCGTGGCTTGCGGCGTGCGTCCATCACTTTCGGCAAATGTCTGTTACGTCGCCGTTTTTGGCTGATTTTTCGCCGAAACCCGCATTTGCGGGCGTTAATGTTGACGCCGCAGCTACGAAAAAGTTCCGCGTGCCTCGGAAAATTAAGTTCCCTCCATGGTTCGATATATTTCCCATTTGCGACGTTGTCGGGTGTCGCCGGGTGAGGACTTCAAACCACAATAGAGGGACTGTCGATGCACATCGCACAAGTTGCGCCGCTGACCGAGGCCATCCCGCCCAAGCTTTATGGCGGCACTGAGCGGGTGGTATCCTGGCTGACGGAGGAGTTGATCGCGCTCGGCCACGACGTGACATTGTTCGCAAGCGGCGACTCTATCACCTCGGCGAAACTTGAAGCGGCATGGCCGCGCGCATTACGGCTTGACGGCGCGGTGCGCGATCCCAACGCGCTGCACATGATGATGCTGGAGCGGGTCTATCGGCGCGCCAGTGACTTCGACTTCCTGCACTTTCATCTCGACTATTATCCGTTCTCGCTGTTCTCGCGGCAGGCGACGCCGTTCCTGACGACGCTGCACGGCCGGCTCGACTTGCCGGAGCACCAGCCGGTCTTCGATACATTTTCGTCGGTGCCGGTGGTGTCGATCTCGAATTCGCAGCGGCGGCCGTTGCCCCAGGCCAATTGGGTGAGCACGGTTCAGCACGGCCTGCCGGTGCGGCTGCTCGAGCCGAAGCCCGTCACGCCGAGCTATTTTGCATTCCTCGGCCGCATCGCGCCGGAGAAGGGCATCGATCGCGCCATCCGCATCGCGCAACATTGCGGCATGCCGCTCAAAGTCGCCGCCAAGGTCGACCGGGCCGATCAGGATTATTACGACGAGAAAATCGTGCCGATGCTCAAGTCGGCCAATGTCGACTTTATCGGCGAGATCAGCGACAAAGAGAAATCCGATTTCTTGAGCGGCGCGACCGTGCTGCTGGTTCCGATCGATTGGCCCGAGCCTTTCGGCCTGGTGATGATCGAGGCCCTGGCTTGCGGCACGCCGGTCATTGCGTTCAATCGCGGCTCGGTGCCGGAAATCATCGAGGACGGCCTGACCGGATTCATTGTCGAAGACATCAATGGCGCGATTGGCGCCGTCGATCGGCTCGGCCAGCTGTCGCGCGACAAGATCCGGCGGCGCTTCGAGGAGCGCTTCACCGCGCGCCGCATGGCGCAGGACTATTTGCGGGTCTACCGCAGCATGATGGACAGCGCCGCGCCGCATCTGCGTCTCGTCGCCGACGACGCCCCGGCGTTGTAATTTTGTCATTGCGAGAAACGGGTCCGGCCCGAAGTGGCCGGCCCGATGACAGGCCCCGCAAAGCAATCCAGTCGGGGTTGCCGCCTGGATTGCTTCGTCGTTGCGCTCGTTGCAAAGACGATTACGACTTCGCCTCCTCCGCCGGGCGTGTCTCCGGCATCAAGAACCACAGTACGGTAAATCCGACGACTGCGATCGCGGCCAATGAAGCGAAGGCCGGCCGGCTGCCAAAATGATCGGTCACATAGCCGGCGAGTGTCGCGCTCAATGCAGCGCCGATCCCGGTCGCCGTGCCGAGGATGCCCAGCCCGAGATTGAAATGGCCGGTGCCGCGCGTGAGATCGGCGACCACGAGCGGCACCATGACGGCGAATACCGCAGCGGTGATGCCGTCCAGAAGCTGCACCGCGAGAAGGAGCGAAGGATCGGTTACCGAGGCAAACAACAGGCCGCGGATCGGTAGCGCGGCGAAGCCGATCAGCAGCAGTGGCCGGCGCCCCCAGATTTCCGCGCGGGTGCCGACCCAGGGCGACAACGCCGCCACCACAAGCTGCGGCACGACGATGCAAGCCGCGATAATGACCGTCGCCCAATGCGCCGAGCGCGTTGTGACCACGCTGCCCATCAAAGGCAGCATGGCCGAATTGGCCAAGTGAAACAGCAGAAGGCATCCGGCGAAAATGAGAAGGGGCCGATTTTGCATCAGCGCGCCCGGACTGATCGGTGCTTTCTTGACGCGCCGGCGCGGCGGTGCACCGTGCGCTCGCTCCGGATCGATCTCGTTTCCGGCGATCGTGCGCAGCGCCCAGAGCGCCGGGACGAGCAAGAGCACCGTGACGATGAACACGGCGCGCGCCGAAATCAGATAACCGCACGCGCCCATCGCCGCCGCGGCCAAGCCGTTCCCCACCGAGGCGAAGCGTGCATTGCGGCCGAGCCGCTCGCCGATCGCCGCGTGGCCGACGAGACCAAGACTGATCGCGGCGATGGCCGGGCCGAGCACGCAGCTCGCCAGCGCATGCAGCACCGATCCCGCCAGTACCAACGGAAAGATCGGCACTGCCGCGTAGAACAGGGCGCTCACGCAAATCGCCGCGACCGCGACGCCGGCAACGAAACGCTCCGAACGCGCGGCATCGACCAGCGCGCCGCCGGGCATTTGTCCAATCAGCGAAACGAAGCCCGCCGCGGACAGGACGAGCCCGATATCGACCTGGGTCCATCTTTGCGTGGTGAGATAAACCGAGACGAACGGGCCGAAACCGGTCTGCACGTCGGCGACAAAGAAAATGAACCAGTCGAGTCCGCGCAGGCTCCGCCGCGACGGCAGCAATGGCGGCTCGGTCCCTTCCGGCTGGTCGACGGCCGGCGGCGTAGACGCGGGTTCGCTCGCACCGTGCGGATCCAGCCTGTCGCGTAAGCGGCGTAGTGGATTTGCGAGCAGGATACGTCTCCAAACCTGTCGTTAGAGTTGGCGCTTTTTCAGAAATCGCGCGCTATTCGAACGGCAGTGGCTCGAGCTTGCCGAGCGCACCGAGGACGACGACCGGTTTACCCTCCACGTATTCAGGCGCTGCTTTCACTTGATCGCGCGTGAGCTCGAGCGTGACCTTGGCATCGGGCTGGGCCGGCTGCGGAAAATGCAGCGCGCTCCAGTCGACCGCGATCTTGCGGCTGCCGACGCCGAGGAAGCCGCCGAAATCGATGATCGCGGCGCGCACCTTTCCACTGCGGTCGACAACCACGTCGACGATGCGGCCCATATTCTCATCGGCGGCGCTCACCACCTCGCGGCCGAGAATGCCTTCGACTTCGTGGTTGTTGAGGATGGTCACCGAAGGCGGCACGTCCGGCGCCATTCCCGGATGGTCCGCGGGCGGTTCGCTCTGCCCTGGTGCCTGCACATTTTCCGCCGATGCGGCGTCGATGCGAGCGGTGAGCGACAGCGCCGCAATCGCCACCATTATTCCTACGATTACGAGCTTTTTGCCGCGCATATTCGCTCCGGGTGTGCCGCGTCCCGCTGGAACTCAACCCACTAAGCCGAGGCAGTCCCGCTTGTTCCATGCGGTGCGCGGGGCTGTGCGACGGGGTCGCGTGAAATTGAGCCCTCAGGACGAAAAAACGATCGAAACCCGGATATTGCCGCTGATCCGGGGCGTATCGAGCGAAACGGTGTCACCGTGACGGCGCACCCGCAGATCGACGCTCGAAGACGAGAGCCGCAAATCGCGCAATACGACCTCGTCCAGAAACTCGGGCAGGCGTGGATTGCGCAGCCGGATTTCGCCCTGGAACGGGTCGAATTCGAGACCGAGCGAGGCTTCAAGGAACGTGAATGGCGTGGCGCTGGCCCAGGCCTGCGGTGAGCAGGCGACGGGATAGAGCGTCGGCCCCTTACCGTGCTGGTACCGGAAACCGCAGAACAGCTCGGGTAAGCGCCGGTGATCCATATAGGTGGCGGCGCCGAACAGGCCGGCGAACAAAGTTTCAACCGAGCGCTTGCATTCGTAGCGCGCGAGACCGAGCGCGATCAGCGCATTGTCGTGCGGCCAGACCGAGCCGTTGTGATACGACATCGGATTAAAGCGCGCTTCGCCGCGCGCCACGGTGCGAATGCCCCAGCCGGAGAAGAAGCGCGGCTGCAATAATTCCTTGGCGACGCGCGCGGCGCGGTCAGGCGTGGCGATGCCGGTGAACAGCACCTGCCCGGCATTCGACGTGCGCACCCGGCAGGGCTTTTTCGCGCCGTCGAGCGCGAGCGCATAGGTCCCGAGCTCCGGGCACCAGAACGCCGCTTCGAAATGCTCGGCGAGACGGCTCGCCTCGGCATCGAGCTTGTCCGCGGCGGCTTCGCGTCCGAGCCGGCGCGCGCATCGCGCTGCCATGCACTTGGCCGCATAGACATAACCCTGCACCTCGACCAGCGCGATCGCGCCCTGCGCCAAACTTCCGTCGGCATGAAAGATCGCGTCGTGGGAATCCTTCCAGCCTTGATTGGCGAGCCCCTGTTCGCTCGCACGCTCGTATTCGACGAAACTATCGCCGTCCGGATCGCCCGGCCCGTCGATCCAGGCCAAGGCGGCTTCAATCGCGGGCCACAGCTCGACGATGGTGTCGGTATCGCCAGTGCGCTCGGCATAAAGGCCGGCGAGCAGCACAAACAGCGGCGTCGAATCGACGCTGCCGTAATAGAGGCCGAACGGCACTTCGCGCAGCGCCGCCATTTCGCCGCCGCGCATTTCGTGAAGAATTTTCCCCGGCTGGGAGTCGGCCAGTGGATCCGTCGTTTTTGCCTGATATGCGGCCAAGCGGCGCAACACGCCGCGCGCCACTTCTGGGCTCCACCACAACATCTGCAAGGCGGTAATGAGTCCGTCGCGGCCGAACGTGGTCGAATACCAAGGAATGCCGGCATAAGGGTAACGGCCCTGCGGCGTATCCGTCATCAGCATCGCCAGATCGGCGGCCGAACGGCACAGAATCTCATTGAAGCGATCATTCGACGTTTCGACCGAGGTGCGGTCGCGGGTTTGCTCGCGCATGTCGCGGCGCGCCGCGAGCAGCCCGCGCAGAAACGGCAGTGGCAGGGAATCGGTCCGATCGCAGCTCACGGCGAGAAAAAGCGGCCGCATTTCACCAGGTTTTAGATGCAGATCGTAAACGGCGGAGCTCGTGGTCAGCCGATCCGGCGGCGGATCAAAGTTGAGCGCGGTGCGGCGCGTTTTGGCGTCGAGACCCTGATAGACCAGCAGCACTCGGTCGTCGCCGTGAAGCTTGGCCGTCGCCGTGCCGTGCCGATCGCGATGCGTGCCGCGCACTTCGAACAGATCGGCAAAGTCGTTCTCGAACACGATCGCCAGCCGCAGGTCGATCGCCTGGTCGCCATAATTGCGCACGCCGAGCCGTTGATAGGCGGTGCCACGCCACAAGAAGATGGTGCGCAGGATATGGACGCGGTCCTTCTCCATAAGGATACGTTGGCCGTCCATCAAATCCGGATTGGTCAGATCGACGAAGAACGCCGAATTATCGTCGCGCAAGTTGGAGCCGAGCAGGAGCGGCGGCTGGTCGTTCACCAGGAGTTCGAGACGCGACAGGTGCCGCGTATCTTGGTGAAACAGACCACCGGAGTCGCCGGATGACGAGCCGATGTCGCCACGACTGTCCAGCACCACGAAGGTGTCGCCATATTTGAGCGTTCGCGGCGGCCGTGCGGCTTGTGTCGCAGTGATGGTGAACGCCGCTTCCGACGGCGTCTCGGCAGGAAATGTCAGCGCCGTGGATTTGGCCGCGGTTTTGGGGGACATCGCTTTTTGATCTAGCCGTCAATGCCGCTTTGCGGCTGTTGAGCCTTGCGGTTCATGGTCTGGCGCTACCGTGAATATGGTCTGGCGCTACCGTGAATGATGTCGACAACACGCATTGCGAGCGGGTCGACGACCACCACATCGTCCTCCACCATGGCGTATTTGAGGAACTCCGCCCAGGGCTGGTGACCCCCCGCCTGGTCGGGCAGGTCGGAGAGCGCAATCGTCGGCGGCACCGGCGCGCCGATGGCGGCCGGTATCGCGGTGGTCGAGGCGCGCACCTTGTGCTGCATCACCGCATTGTAGATCGCGCTTTTCTGCGCCGCGGTGAGCGCCAGTTTCTGCGCCACCACGCCGTCCGGAGTGACGGCTTCGTCGGAGCCTACAGTCTGAGCAAAGGCGCCGGCGGTGCCGAGAAACAATGCAACAGCCGCGCAGGGCGGAATCCAAATCCGGCCAATCATGCAAGACTCCAAGTTGAAGGACAGGGGAAGGGTTCCCTCACAAGCGAACGCACGACCGGCTCAATCGTTCAACCGGATTTTGCTGCACCGCACACTGCCCATTTCGCGAGACACTTCCTGTTGTGGGCTGCGGCGAATGGCTTCGTAACCAAAAAACCCCATGACAAGAGCGTGATTTCGGAGCAGAATTTTACGTCTTTAGCTAAAGAACAAAAATCTCGGGGACGAAACGCCATGACGATTGCATCGACGACTCTCGATACCGCGGCTACTCGAACGGCGCGCTGGGGTTATCTCGCGATCTGCATCATCTGCATGGTGATGATCGCAAACCTCCAATACGGATGGACGCTGTTCGTCAATCCGATCAACAAGGCGAACGGCTGGTCGATCGCCTCGATTCAGTTTGCCTTCGCGATCTTCATCGCCCTTGAAACCTGGCTCACGCCGATCGAGGGCTGGATCGTGGACGTGCTGGGCCCGGCGCGCGGCCCGAAGCTCATGGTCGGCTTCGGCGGCATCATGGTCGGCGTCGGCTGGGTCATCAATGCCTATGCCGGTTCGCTGGAGATGCTCTATCTCGGCGCGGTGATCTCCGGCATCGGCGGCGGTGCGGTTTACGCGACCTGCGTCGGCATGGCGGTCAAATGGTTCCCCGACCGGCGCGGACTGGCGGTCGGCCTGACCGCGGCCGGCTACGGCGCCGGCGCGGCGCTCACCGTCATCCCGATCCGCTACGTGATCGACAACTACGACTACAATACGGCGTTCCTCTGGTTCGGCATCGTCCAGGGCGCCGTCGTTTTCGTGCTGGCATTCTTGTTGCGCGGGCCGGAGGCGGGTGAAATGGCCGGCGCGCCTGCGCCAAAGGTAGCGCAATCGGCGAAGAGCTTCTCGCCGAAGGAAGTGCTGATGTCGCCGATCTTCTGGCTCCTCTACATCATGTTTGTCATGGTGTCGGCGTCGGGCTTGATGGCGACCGCGCAGATCGCCCCAATCGCGGCCGACTTCAACGTCGGCAATCAGATCGTGTTCTGGGGCGCGACCACGCTGACGGCGGCGCTGATCATCGACAATCTCGCCAATGGCGGGGCGCGTCCTCTATTCGGATGGATTTCGGACAATATCGGGCGAGAGGCCACGATGGCGATCGCGTTTGGGCTGGGCGGTGTTGCCTATTGGCTGCTCGGTTCGGCCGGCACCGCGCCGTGGGCTTTCGTGCTGTTCGCCGCGCTGATCTTCCTGACCTGGGGCGAAATCTTCAGCCTATTTCCGTCCACCTGCACCGACACGTTCGGTGCGAAATTCGCCACCGTGAATCTGAGCTTGCTCTACACCGCGAAAGGAACTTCGGCTTTCCTTGTTCCGGTTGCCAATCTGATCAAAGCTTCGACCGGTAGCTGGCACATGGTGTTCGTGGTCACCGCGCTGATGAATTTCGCGGTGGTGGCACTGGCGCTGTTCGTTCTCAAGCCGATGCGGCGGAAGGCCATGGCAAAAGGCTGAGCTCAGCCTCGAGTGCAAATAAAAACCCGGCCACTGACCGGGTTTTTTCATCGTGTGCGCTCCAAAAAGTTTGCTCAAGAAAATCATCTGCGATCCGCGCCGCGTGGACTGAGGGCCGTAACAGCCGCTCCGCCGACTGCGCTGGTACTTTTTTCTGTACGCCAGATTGCGCCCCAATGTGGCAAAAGTGTCACGTTTGTGGCTTGCGTATGGCGATTCGGTGGACGAGAATAATTCAAAGAATTCTGAGGCCAAATAGGGGGGGATCCGATGAGGCATTCATCACAACGAGGACAATTGCACGCGGGCGTCGCGCTTTCGGCACTTTTGGTCCTGGGAGCGACAGCTTCTGCGCAAGCTCAAAGCGCACAACCGGTCAGTGACGCGCAGATCAAGGCGCTGCAGTCGCAAATCGATTCGCTGCAACAGACCGTAAAGCAGCTTCAATCGCAACAATCGCAAAGCTCGGCCAACGCCCAGGCGGCCAAGAAGCAAGCCAGCGAAGCGCAAGCTCAGGCGGCGCAAGCCAAAGCGAGCGCGGTCCAGACTCAGACCCAGGTCGCCAATCTCCCGGTGAAAGCCACCGACAAGGACGGCTGGTTCTTCCGGCACAAGGAAGGTGATCCGCTCACTTTCCAGACGCCGGGCGGCGAGATCACCGGCTACGGCAATATCGACGTGTCCTTCGACGGCGCTTCCAAGAGCGTCAACGGCACCTTCACGAGTCCGCTCAATACGAACGGTGGCGGCGGGGCCGTATTTCCTCAGGGCAACTTCGGCTGGCTGCCGGACATCTCGACGAACCTGTCCTACTTGGGCGTTAGGGGCTTCCAGAAGCTTCCCGGGGCGGACGGTCTCCGATTTGTCTATCAATTAGAGACCGGCTTCGAACTTTCCGCAACGCCGGGGCTGAAACAGAGCAACAGCAACCTCTCCGATCAGGTCAACGGCGCCTTGTTCAGCCGCAACTCTTTCATCGGGATCGCCTCGTCGACTTGGGGCGCCATTAAGATCGGCAAATCGGATGCGCCGTATAAGAACTCGACGGCGGCTTTCAACCCGTTCTCCGGCGAGTGGGGGGATTACGCGGTCATCATGGGCAATACTGGCGGCGACAACCGGGTCGAATTCGGCACCCGCGTCGATCATGCCGTCTGGTACGAATCGCCGACGGCCGGCGGCTTCCAATGGAACGTCATGTATGCGCCTGGGCAGAACCGCTCCTGGATCAGCGATAATCTCGGCGCCGGCGAATCCGATTGCACCGGAAATAACGATCCCACCAGCGGCGGAGATTTGCCGGTCGCGTGTAACGACGGTTCGTTCAGCGACCTCGCCAGCGGCAATATCAGCTATACGAATGGCGGGTTCTACGCCACCGCCGCTTATGAATGGCACCACGCGGTCAATCGGCAAAGCGACATTACGGGCCTGTACGGCGGCACGAGCTGCATCACAAATCCCGATCTATTTTCGCAAACGATCTGTAATCAAGATGTCGCGGATGAGGATGCAGCCAAGATCGGTGCCTTGTACAAATTCTCAACCGGCACAACGATCGGGGTCATCGGCGAGCACATGACTCGCTATGTGCCTGCGGATCTGGACTTTCAAAACGAGCGGACGCGTTACGGCACCTGGGCCTTCTTGAGCCAGCAGCTCACGCCAACCGATAGCGTTCACTTCGGCTGGGCGCACGCGTTTCAAACGCCGGGCGATCCCTGCCAGCATAACGACTGCACGGTTCCGGTGCCTGATAGCGCGACTGCAGCACCAGGAACGAACGTCGCCACCAATCAAAATCAGGCGGACATGGTCACGGCCGCCTATAAGCACATGATGGGTAAGAATCTGACTTGGTACAGCAACATCGCCGCGACGTTCAATGGACCCAGCGCGCACTACGATCTCGGCGCCGGTGGCCGTGGCGTCACAACGGATTGCCACGACGCCAGTGACGCCTCAGGTGGTGCGCTTTCGTCGCCGCATTGCTTCACCGGCACGACGATCGTGGGTGTTTCCACCGGCCTGCAGTGGAAGTTTTAGACCCACGATTGTTAGCACGGCGGTACATCAAAGGGCGCGGGAGCAATCCCGCGCCCGACTTCTTTTAGCGTCCGGCAACGCGGCACTCTTCAACCTAGCTGTCATTCCGCTGGCTGCGTCACAAACGTGGCATCACGGCTCCGCAATTCGGTTGCGTGCGTCATATGGTCTGGAATATTGTATGCCACCGGCGTGTGGAATATTGTATGCCACGGATGCGTTCAAAAGTTCATGTCTTGCGCCACGCGCGCGCAAAGTCCGGCGCGGCGAAACCGCCGCCACCGCGCGTTGCCGTCAATCCGCTCGCCGGGGCGGCCAGCCTCAAAAAGCAGGCCTACGTGGCGCTCAAGAACGCGATCGCGTCGATGGATATTTATCGCAGCCGCGCCGACATCCGGCTCGACGAGCGCCGGCTGGCGCTGGAATTCGGCATCAGCCGCACGCCGGTGCGCGAGGCCATGGCGCAGCTCGAGCGCGAAGGCTTTGTCCGCTCGGTGCCGCGTCGCGGCGTCTATGTGGTGCGCAAGACCAAGCGCGAAGTGATCGAGCTGATCGACGCCTGGGCGGCGCTCGAAAGCATGGCGGCTCGGCTCCTTACCGAGAACGCCAGCGATAGCGAAATCGCGTCTTTGCGTAAAATGTTCGCCACGTTCGACAACGGCGAGGTGCGCGCCCATCTCGACGAATATTCCGAAGTGAATATCGAATTTCACCAGACCATCATTCGATTGAGCCGCAACACCGTGATCGCCGGGCTTGCGGAAAATCTGTTCACCCATATGCGGATGATCCGGCGCAAGACGATCGGCGAGAAGGATCGCGCCGACCGTTCGATCCGCGATCACATGCACATCATCGAAGCACTGGAAGCGCGCGACGCGGTCGGCGCCGAGAAGCTGGTGCGCGATCATGCGCTCGGTCTTGCCGAGCACGTCGAAAAATACGCAGACTATTTGGATTAAACGAAAAGAACGAGAGGAGAATTCCCATGGCTGAAGCTGCAGTGAAGGCAAAAAGCGAGACGACGGCAAATGCAGCCGAAGCGGAGCAGGAGCTGACAGATGGCTTTCACCTCGTCATCGATGCGCTCAAGCTCAACGGCCTCACCACGATCTACGGTGTGCCCGGCATCCCGATCACGGACTTTGGCCGCATGGCGCAGGCCGCAGGCATTCGCGTCCTCTCGTTCCGGCACGAGCAGCACGCCGGCAACGCAGCTGCCATCGCCGGCTTTCTGACGAAAAAGCCCGGCATCTGCCTCACGGTATCCGCTCCCGGCTTTCTCAACGGCCTGACTGCGCTGGCCAATGCCACGACCAACTGCTTCCCGATGATCCTGATCAGTGGCTCGTCCGAGCGCGAGATCGTCGACTTGCAGCAAGGCGACTATGAAGAGATGGACCAATTGGCTATCGCCAAGCCGCTCTGCAAGGCGGCCTTCCGTGTGCTGCATGCCGCCGATATCGGCATCGGCGTGGCGCGCGCAATTCGCGCCGCTGTCTCCGGCCGTCCGGGCGGCGTCTATCTCGATCTGCCGGCTAAACTCTTCTCGCAGGTGATGGGCGCCGAGGCTGGAACGAAGTCACTCGTCAAGGTCATCGACCCAGCGCCAGCCCAGCTTCCCGCTCCGGCTGCCGTCAAGCGTGCGCTCGATGTCCTCAAGAGCGCCAAGCGTCCCCTGATCATCCTCGGCAAGGGCGCGGCCTACGCGCAGGCCGATGAGGCGATCCGCGCGCTGGTCGAAAAAAGCGGCATTCCGTTCCTGCCGATGAGCATGGCCAAGGGCCTTTTGCCCGACACGCACCCGCAGTGCGCGGGTGCGGCGCGCTCGACAGTGCTGAAGGATTCAGACGTGGTGGTGTTGATCGGCGCCCGCCTGAACTGGCTGCTGTCCCACGGCAAGGGCAAAGCCTGGGGTGAAAGCCCGAAGAAGTTCATCCAGATCGACATCGAACCCAAGGAGATGGACAGCAATGTCGAGATCGTCGCCCCGGTGGTCGGCGACATCGGCTCCTGCGTGGCGGTTCTTCTTGAGGGCATTGACGGCAAGTGGTCGGCCCCGCCGGCTGACTGGGTCAACGCCGTTAAGGCAAAGCGGGACGAGAACATTGCCAAAATGGCGCCGCGGCTAATGAAGAATTCGGCCCCGATGGACTTCCACGGCGCGCTCGGTGCACTGCGCACCGTGATCAAAGAGCGGCCGGACGCCATCCTGGTCAACGAAGGCGCCAACACGCTCGATCTCGCGCGCGGCGTCATCGACATGTATCAGCCGCGCAAGCGCCTGGATGTCGGCACTTGGGGCGTCATGGGCATCGGCATGGGCTTTGCCATCGGCGCTGCGGTCGAGACCGGCAAGCCCGTGCTCGCGGTCGAGGGCGACAGCGCCTTCGGCTTCTCCGGCATGGAGGTGAGACGATCTGCCGCTACAAGCTGCCGGTCTGCATTGTCGTCTTCAACAACAGCGGCATCTATCGCGGCACCGACGTCAATTCGACGGGCGGTTCAGACCCCGCGACGACCGTCTTCGTCAAGGATTCGCGCTACGACAAGATGATCGAGGCGTTCGGCGGCGTCGGCGTCAATGTGACGACCCCGGACGAGTTGAAGCGCGCGGTCGATGCGGCCATGGACTCCGGCAAGCCGACGCTGATCAACGCGATGATCGACCCGGCGGCCGGCAGCGAGAGCGGCAGAATCGGCAATCTCAATCCGCAAAGCAAGATTCGTAAGAAATAAAGGGGTTAGGGAGAAACACGATGGCAAAGCGAAAAAAAGCAGCCAAAGCGAGATCCAAGGCGGCGGCGACAAAGACCTTGAAGAAAGTCGTCAAGTTCACCGCGAAGAAACCGGCCGCAAAAGCTCATGCCGGCAACGGGTTGCCGCGGGCGAGCGCAAAGCCGTGGGGACAAGCGGGCAGGGCGCTCGACGGCGTACGCATCCTCGACTTCACCCATGTCCAGTCGGGACCGACCTGTACGCAGCTTCTCGCTTACATGGGCGCCGACGTCATCAAGGTGGAACGGCCAGGCATCGGCGACATCACCCGCGGCCAGCTGCGCGATGTGAAGGGGCAGGACAGCCTCTATTTCACCATGCTCAACGGCTCGAAGCGCTCGATCACCATCGATTCCAAGCATGCCAAGGGCAAGGAAATCCTCGAGCGGCTGGTGAAGCTGTGCGACGTGCTGGTGGAGAATTTCGCGCCCGGCGCGCTCGACCGCATGGGGCTGACCTTCGAGCACATTCACAAGCTCAATCCGCGCATGATTGTTGCCTCGGTAAAGGGTTTTGGCCCCGGCCCGTACGAAGACTGCAAGGTCTACGAGAACGTGGCGCAATGCGCCGGCGGCTCGGCGTCGACGACAGGCTTCCGCGACGGTCCGCCGCTCGTCACCGGCGCGCAGATCGGCGACAGCGGCACCGGCTTGCATCTCGCGCTCGGCATTGTCTCAGCGCTCTACCAACGCGTCCGCACCGGCCGAGGCCAAAAGGTGCTCTGCGCCATGCAGGACGGCGTGCTCAATCTGGCGCGCGTGAAATTGCGCGACCAGCAGCGCCTCAAACACGGCCCGCTCACCGAATACAGCCAGTACGGCGAGGGTGTGCCATTCGGCAAGGCGGCGCCGCGCGCCGGCAACGATTCCGGCGGCGGCCAGCCGGGCTGGATCCTCAAATGCAAAGGCTGGGAGGACGATCCCGACGCCTACATTTATTTCATTACGCAAGCGCCGGTGTGGACCGCGATCTGCGATCTGATCGGCAAGCCGGAATGGAAGACCGATCCGGATTACGCTACGCCGCCGGCGCGGCTGCCGCGGCTTCGGGCGATCTTCGACACAATCGAGCAATGGACCATGACCAAGACCAAGTTCGAGGTCATGGACATCTGCAACAAGCACGACATTCCGGTCGGGCCGATCTTGTCGATGAAGGAGATCGCCGAGGAGAAGTCGCTGCGCGACACCGGAACGGTGGTCGAGGTCGATCATCCGACGCGCGGCGCGTATCTGACGGTCGGCAACCCGATCAAGCTTTCGGATTCGATCGCCGATGTGCGGCGCTCGCCGCTGCTCGGCGAACACACCGACGAAATCTTGCGCAAGGTGATCGGCTATTCGGACAAGGAAGTTGCCGAGATAAAATCCTCGGGCGCCATCACCGCGCCGGAGAAGCCGGCCAAAGCGGAGGCGGCGTAAGTTCTTCTCCCTCTCCCCGCTGCGCGGGGAGAGGGTCGGGGTGAGGGGGCCTCACCGCCGGGCTCAGTGTTTTAGGGCTCAGACTCGCGGCGACGCCCCCTCACCCTCATTCGCTTTGCTCATTCGACCTCTCCCCGCGCGCAGGGAGAGGTGAACAAGTTGGGAGAGGTTTTTGAAATGCGGATCGTTGTTCACGGCCAACAGGCGTTCGGCAAGGCGGTACTCGAAGCGCTGATCAACCGCGGCGAGAACGTCGTCGCGGTTTATGTCGCGCCGGAGAAAGAAGGCGCCAAGGCCGACCCTCTGAAGGAAGCCGCTGTCGCGGCGAAGCTTCCGGTGTATCAGCCGGACTCCTATAAGAAGCCCGAAGTGTTGGAAGAATTCAAAGCGCTCAAGCCGGACCTCCAGGTGATGGCGTTCGTCACGCTGTTCGTTCCGGAAGAATTCCTCAACCTGCCGACCCACGGCTCGATCCAATATCACCCGTCGCTGTTGCCGGCCTATCGCGGCGCCAGCGCCATCAATTGGCCGATCATCAAGGGCGAGAAGGAGACGGGTCTCTCGATCTTCTGGCCCGACAACGGGCTCGATACCGGCGACGTGCTGTTGCAGAAGAAAACGCCGATCGGCCCCAACGACACGCTCGGCACGGTTTATTTCGATCGGCTGTTTCCGATGGGCGTCGACGCCATGTTGGAGTCGGTCGACCTCGTGAAGGCCGGCAAGGCGCCGCGCATCAAGCAGGACGAAGCGAAGGCCACTTACGAAGGGCGCTGCGGCGCGGATAACGCCAAGCTCGATTGGGGCAAGCCCTGGGAGCAGATCGACCGGCTCATCCGCGGCTGCAACCCCGCGCCCGGTGCGTGGTGTACGCTCGACGGCAAGCAACTGAAGATTTTCGACGCCAAGCCGCTGCCGGCCAAGGACCCGAAGGGGATCGCCGGCAAGCTTGGCGAGATCGTCGCGGTGGAAGCCGATGGCTTCACCGTGGTCTGCGCCGATGGGCGCTTCAAAGTCACCCGCGTGCAACCGGCAGACGGCAAGAAGATCGAAGCCGGCGAGTGGGCGAAGTCAGCTAACCTCGCGGTCAAGTCGAGGTTCACGTAATTGCCGGTCTACCGTTCCCGCCTTCCCATTCCACTTTCATTTGATGGATCGTCAAAATGCCCGCCTCGCAACACCAATCGCCGAAATCCGACATTGAAATCTCGCAGGCCGCCAAGAAACGGCTGATCCTCGACGTCGCCAAGGAAAGGCTCGGCATCACGCCGGAAAACCTCGAACCCTACGGCCATTATAAGGCCAAGGTGTCGATGGATTTCGTCAAATCGCTGCAGAATAAGCCGAACGGCAAGCTCATTCTTGTCTCCGCCATCACGCCGACGCCGGCCGGCGAAGGCAAGACCACGACGACGGTCGGCCTGACCGACGCGCTCAATTACATCGGCAAGAAGGCGATGCTGTGCCTGCGCGAGCCGTCGCTCGGGCCGTCATTCGGCGTCAAGGGCGGCGCCGCCGGCGGCGGCTATGCGCAGGTCGTGCCGATGGAGGACATCAATCTCCACTTCACGGGCGACTTCCACGCCATCACGTCGGCGAACAATCTGCTCGCCGCGCTGCTCGACAATCACATCTATTGGGGCAATGCGCTCGGTATCGACGAACGCCGCGTGGCTTGGCGCCGCGTGCTCGACATGAACGATCGCGCGTTGCGCTCGATCGTGTCGTCGCTCGGCGGCGTCGCCAACGGGTTCCCGCGCGAAGACGGCTTCGACATCACCGTCGCTTCGGAAGTGATGGCGATCTTCTGCCTCGCCCGCGATCTCGAGGATCTCAAGAAACGGCTCGGCAACATCGTCGTCGCCTACACCCGCGACAGGAAGCCGATCCGCGCCAGCGATCTCAAGGCGCACGGCGCCATGACCGTGCTGCTCAAGGAGGCGCTCGCGCCCAACCTGGTGCAGACGCTCGAAGGCACGCCGGCCTTCATCCATGGCGGTCCGTTCGCCAATATCGCGCATGGCTGCAATTCGGTGCTAGCGACGACCACCGCGCTGAAACTCGCCGATTACGTCGTCACCGAAGCCGGCTTCGGCGCCGATCTCGGCGGCGAGAAGTTCATGGACATCAAGTGCCGCAAGGCTGGCATCGAGCCGTCTTGCGCGGTGCTGGTCGCCACCATCCGCGCGCTCAAGATGCATGGCGGTGTCAAGAAGGAAGACCTCAAGACCGAGAACTTGAAGGCGCTCGAAGCCGGCATGAGCAATCTCAAGCGCCATGTCGAGAACGTCCAGAAATTCGGCATTGTGCCGGTGATCTCGATCAACCGCTTCTCCGCCGACACCGATGCCGAGATCAAGCTGGTCGAAGAGACCTGCAAGTCGCTCGGCGTCGAGGCCTTGATGGCCGATCATTGGGCGATGGGCGGCGAGGGTGCGGCCAACGTCGCGAAGGCCGTCGTCAAAGTGGCCGAGAGTGGCAAAAGCAAGTTGAAATTCCTATATCCCGACGACATGCCGCTTCTCGAAAAGATCCGCACCATCGCCAAGGAAATCTACCGGGCGAAGGATATTTCAGCCGACAAGCCGGTGCGCGACCAGCTCGCCAATTTCGAGGCGATGGGTTACGGCAAATTCCCGATCTGCGTGGCCAAAACGCAATACAGCTTCTCGACCAATCCGGACGCGAAAGGCGCGCCGGTAGATCACGTCATCAATGTGCGCGACGTGCGGCTGTCCGCCGGCGCAGAATTCGTGGTCGCGATCTGCGGCGAGGTCATGACCATGCCCGGCCTGCCGAAGGTTCCCGCGGCCGACGTGATCGACATTGGGCCGGACGGCAAGATCGTCGGACTGTTCTAATCGACCCCAACTCTAATCAACTCCAAGGAGTGAAAAAGATGCTTAAATTCTACTATAGCGGCGCGCCGAACCCGACCAAGGTCGCGCTGTTCCTCGAAGAGGCCGGCTTGCCTTACGACGCGATCCCGGTCGATACCCGCAAGGGCGAGCAACACAAGCCGGAGTTTTTGGCGATCAACCCCAACGCCAAACTGCCGGCCATCGTGGACGGCGACGTCACGGTGTTCGACTCAAGCGCGATCCTGCTCTATCTCGCCGAGAAGACCGGCAAGTTCCTGCCAGCCAAGACCGACAAGGCGCGCGGCGAGCTTCTGTCCTGGATGTTCTTCGTGTCGTCCGGCGTCGGCCCGTATTTCGGCCAGGCGGTGCACTTCCGCAATTACGCCCCGGAGAAGATTGCCTACGCCATCAATCGCTACGTCTTTGAAGCGAATCGCCATGCCGGCATTCTCGATGCGCGTCTCGCCAAGCACAAATACATGCTGGGCGACAGCTACACCATCGTCGACATGAACGTGTGGGGCTGGGCGCGCATGCTGCCGAACGTGGTCGGCGAGGGCGCGTGGGACAAATACAAGAACCTCAAGCGGCTGGTCGACGAGATCAACGCCCGCCCCGCCGCGCAAAAGGCGAACACGCTGAAGGACCGTCACAAGTTCAAGACCGAGATGGACCAGGAAGCGCTCCACGCCATGTTCCCGCACATGAAGGAAAAGGCCGCATAATCCACGGCTACGGGTTTTTCGGAATAAAATACGGCGCGGCTTTACGTCCGCGCCGTAATTTTGTCGAAGCCGAAGTTTATTTTGCCGCCCATTGAGAAAATTCAGGCATGGAAAGAATTCGATGCGCCGATCCATGCGGTTGATTTTCATCGTGACGGCGGCGCTGTTTGCGCCGAACGCCGCGGTGACGGCGGCATCGCCACCGGAAGCGCCGCACTATCACATCTCGAAGGCCGTTCCGCTTGGCCCGCCTGATCGCTGGGATTATGTCGTGTTCGATCCCGATTCGCACCGGGTCTATGTCGCGCACGGCGACCGAGTTACGGTGGTCGACGGCGAGAGCGGCGCCGTTATCGGCACGGTCGAGGGGATGCCGGGCGGCACCCATGGCATTGCCATCTCGCACGCTACCGGCAAGGGATATACCGACGACGGCAAAGCCGGCGTCGTCGTCGAGTTCGACCTGGCAACGCTCAAGGCGGTCAAACAGATCAAAGCCGAGACCGATGCGGACGGCATCGTCTTTGATCCAACGAGCGGCCATATTTTCGTGATCGACGGCGATTCCGGCAAGCTGACGGTGATCGATCCAAAGACCGACGCGGTCGTTGCGACGATCGACGGCGGCGGCGGGCTCGAGTTCGGCGACAGCGGCAGTAATGGAAAATTCTACGTTGACGGCGCCGAGAAGAATGAGATCGTGCGCGTCGATACGGCCACGAACACGGTCGACGCCCATTGGCCGATGCCGACCTGTGTAAGGCCGCATGGTCTCGCGATCGACCGGGCGCACCGGCGCCTTTTCGCGAGTTGCTCGAACCAGGTCATGATCGTCGTGAATGCGGATAACGGCGCCGTGATCGCGACGCTAACCATCGGCGAGGGCACGGACTTTGCGTCTTTCGACCCTGAACGTGGCTTGGCGTACAGCTCTAATCGCGACGGAACGCTTTCCGTCGTCGCTGAAAAGTCGCCCGACAGTTTCGTGTCATTGCCCGCAATCACGACTCAATTAGGCGCGCGCACGATGGCGATCGATCCGAAGAGCGGTCGTATCTATCTGGTGACGGCCGACATGACGGTCAACGAATCCGCAGCACCCTCCGATTCCAGGCATCGCTACAGCGTCAAACCCGGCTCTGTCAGGCTGCTATTTCTCGACCGCACGCCTTGATTTTTAGGCTTGGAGATAAGAAACGGCGCGGCATTGCGGCCGCGCCGTTCTTATCTTCGAGGACGAAGCTGTTACTGGAACAGCTTCATCGCGTTTTGCAGCGTTTGCAGCACGCCCCACGCCAAGGGGATGCCGACGAAGCCCCAGGCGAGAATGAGCTGCAACGTGTTCGAGCTCTGATTTTCGTTTGCCATTGTTTCCCCCTTAGGCTCCGGCCGGTTGGCCCGCCGCGTCCACGGCCAACTGGCCCCTGTTCGCTTCATGGTCGGGCCGCATGTGGAAGCGCTGATTCACCGCCTTCACGAGCACGTTGGCTATGAAGCCGATGATGAACAGGCCTGCCATGATGTACATGGTGGTGTTGTAGGCCTGCGCTTTTGGCACGCCGTGGTCGACGTTGTACTGGCGGATGTAGTTCACCAGCACCGGCCCGAAGATGCCGGCCATCGACCATGCGGTAATAAGCAGGCCGTGGATGGCGCCGACATAGCGCGTGCCGAACATGTCCCTGAGATAAGCCGGCACGGTGGCGAAGCCGCCGCCATACATGCTGATGATCACCAGGAAGGCCAGCACGAAGCCGACGACGCTGCCGATCGAGCCGGAATAGGGCACGGTCAGATACATCAGGAAGCCGAGTACCATGAACACGAAGTAGGTGTTCTTGCGCCCGATATAGTCCGACGTGGAGGCCCAGAAGAAACGGCCGGCCATGTTGAACAGGCTCATCAAGCCGACGAAGCCCGCCGCCGCGACGACGGTGATCTTGCCCGGGAACATTTCCTGACTCATGGCGGAGGCTTGGCCGATGACGCCGATGCCGGCGGTCACATTGACGCACAGGATGATCCAGATGCACCAGAACTGCGGCGTCTTCAGCGCGTCGTAGACGTAGACGTCGTTCCTGGTGATCAGCCCGGAAGACTCGGTCGGTTCGACATAGCCTGCGGGAGCCCAGCCTGGTGCCGGTATGCGCACGATGAACGCGCCGACCATCATGAAGACGAAGTAGACCGCCCCCAGGACGATAAACGTTTCGCCGACGCCGACGTGTGTCGGAGTCGAGAATTGGCTCATCAGCCAGACTGAAAGCGGTGAGGCGATAAATGCGCCGCCGCCGAAGCCCATGATGGCCATGCCCGTGGCCATGCCCGGCCGGTCGGGGAACCATTTGATCAGCGTCGAGACCGGCGAAATGTAACCGATGCCCAATCCACAGCCACCGATCAGGCCATAGCCGAAATAGATGACCCAGATGTTGTGGACGTAGACGCCGGTGGCTGAGATCAAGAAACCGATAGCCCAGCACAAAGCAGCGGTGAACATCGCTCGGCGCGGGCCGCCTTCCTCGACCCAGCGGCCGAAAATCGCGGCGGAGAAGCCGAGCACGAAGATGCCGATGGAGAAGATCCAGCCCAGCTCCGGCAGATTCCAGTCATCCGGCGCCGATTGGGTGATGCCGAGCAGCTTGGTCATCGGCAGATTGAAAACGCTGAAAGCGTAAGCCTGGCCGATGCACAGATGGATGCACAGTGCGGCCGGCGGCACCAGCCACCGATTGAATCCAGGCTTGGCGATCGAATGGCTACGATCGAGAAAACTCATCGCGCGGTCCCTCCTTGGTTCCCCAGTCGCTCAGTGCCGCAGATTTTTTATAGAAACGTCCCTGTTGGGGACGGCGCGGCTTGGCGTTTTTCTTAACACGAGCAAAAATCTACCTGTAGCTGCGGCGCAATAGCAAGTTCGACCATAGTTAAGGGCGGGGAGTTGGTCTGATGTCCTCCACAGCCGGCAGTGGCCACAAGTACGATTATTCTCATAGGCAAGCGGCCCTGAGAATATTTGCACTGCTTGCTTCGAGGCCCGTCAAGTGACAGTCGATAGGCAGAATCATATTGTTTTTCAAAAGGTTATGGTAATATACAGTGGGGACTGGCACCGTGGGTTACATGGCTCTGTAAGCCACCCACTGACGCGCGGAGAGGTCGGTGAATTCCGTGAGGCCAAGTGTCGCGGCGTGACGTGCTGTCAATCGCCGCCGGCCTCCTTAGGTCTGTTCCAATCGGCGTTTTTGCGTCTTAAAAGGACATTATGAGCTTGACCGAGCCGCCGCTGACAATGCCCACCGAAGACCGCGGACGTGCCGGCCGCCGCCGGCCGGGTCGCACGCCGAAAGGCCGCCAAGTCGATCCTAAGGCTCTGGAAGAGGTGCTCGCGCTGCTCACCGACCGGCCGCGCCGGCGCGATCTCCTCATCGAGCATCTGCACCTGATTCAGGACCATTACGGGCATCTCGCGGCCGCGCATCTTGCCGCGCTGGCCCAAGAGATGAAGCTGGCGCTCACCGAGGTCTATGAGGTCGCGACCTTCTACGCCCATTTCGATGTGGTGAAGGAAGGCGAGACGCCGCCGCCGCCCGTCACCATTCGGGTGTGTGACTCATTATCCTGCGCACTGGCCGGGGCCGAGCATCTGCTCGACGCATTGCCGAAAAAGCTCGGCGCCAGCGTGCGCGTGGTGCGCGCGCCGTGCATGGGCGCCTGCGACCGCGCGCCGGTCTGCGCGGTCGGTCATGTCCAGGTCATGCAAGCCGATGCGGCAAAAGTCGCCGCGGCTGCGGCCAAGCCGCCACATGCCCACGTCTATCCGACGCCGAACGCGTTCGATGCTTATGTGAAGGCCGGCGGCTACCAACTCCTCAAGGCTTGCATCGCCGGCACGCGCACACGCGACGATGTGATCAAGATCGTCAGCGATGCCGGCTTGCGCGGCCTCGGCGGCGCTGGATTTCCCACCGGCCGCAAATGGTCGCTGGTGCGCGCCGAGCCGGCGCCGCGCCTGTTTGCGGTCAATTGCGACGAAGGCGAGCCGGGCACTTTCAAGGACCGTTATTATCTCGAACGCGATCCGCACCGTTTCATTGAGGGCATGCTGATCGCGGCCTGGATCGTCGAGGCGGCCGATACCTACCTCTATGTCCGCGACGAATATCCCGAAGTGATCCTCCTTCTCCAAGATGAAATCGCCAAAGCCGAGGAAGCCGGTCTTAGCGCGCATACCAAGATCCATATGCGCCGCGGCGCCGGGGCTTATATCTGCGGCGAAGAATCCGCGATGATCGAATCGATCGAGGGCAAGCGCGGGTTGCCGCGCCATCGGCCGCCCTATGTGGCGCAGGTCGGGCTGTTCGGCCGGCCGACGCTCGAACAGAATGTCGAGACGCTCTATTGGATTCGCGACCTCGTCGAGAAAGGCGCGGGCTGGTTTACCTCGCAGGGCCGCCACGACCGCAAGGGCTTTCGCAGCTTCTCGGTCTCAGGCCGAGTCAAGAATCCGGGCGTAATACTCGCCCCCGCCGGGGTCACGGCGCGCGAACTGATCGACGAGTTTTGCGGCGGCATGGCGGACGGCCACACCTTCAAAGGCTATCTGCCGGGCGGTGCCTCCGGCGGCATCTTGCCGGCGTCCATGGCCGACATCCCACTCGATTTCGGCACGCTGGAAAAATACGGCTGCTTCGTCGGCTCGCACGCGGTTGTGATCCTGTCCGACAAGGACGATATGAAGGCTGTGGCGCTCAACCTCATTAAATTCTTCGAGGACGAGAGCTGCGGCCAGTGCACGCCGTGCCGGGTCGGCACCGAGAAGGCGGCGCAACTTATGGCCCAAGGGCCGTGGGATCCTGCCCTCCTCGATGAGCTGTCGGCGTTGATGCGCGACGCCTCGATCTGCGGCCTCGGCCAAGCGGCGCCAAATCCGTTGCTTTGTGTGCTAAAATACTTTCCGGACGAACTGACCACGCCGCTGGGACATTGGTGAATAACGATGTCCCGTCACCCTGAGGTGCGAGCGAAGCGAGCCTCGAAGGGTGTCGGCCCGGGCCGTGCATCCTTCGAGGCCCGCGCTGCGCGCGGGCACCTCAGGATGACGGAAATGGCGCAAAGGACGACGTCATGAACGATACGAACAAACCAGTCGGCTACGGCCACGACAAGAAAGGCGCCGCGGGCGGCGCCGCCTATGGCGACGGCAAACCCGGCGTAGCGCATACCGCGCCAGCCGATAAGCCCGCCGGCAAGGGCGAAGCTCGCACGGCCAAAACCTTCACCATCGACGACCGCGAGATCGATATCCGCGAAGGCGAGACGATTTTCAACGCCGCGCGCCGTCTCGATATCAAGCTGCCGCACCTGTGCTATTCGCCGCAGCCCGGCTACCGGCCGGATGGCAATTGCCGCGTCTGCATGGTCGAGATCGAAGGCGAGCGCGTGCTGGCCGCAAGCTGCATTCGCAGCCCCTCGCCGGGCATGAAGGTCAAGACCCAGACCGACCGCGCCAAAACCGCGCGCAAGATGGTCGCCGAGCTCTTGCTCACCGATCAGCCGGCGATGGATGTGGCGCACGATCCGGATTCCGAGCTTTGGAAAACCGTCACGCGTCTGAAAGTCGAGCCGGGCCGCTTCCCAAAGCGGAAGGCCGCCGAGGTACCCGAACCGGACCGCAGCCACGTAGCGATGGCGGTCAATCTCGACGCCTGCATCCAGTGCAATCTCTGCGTCCGCGCCTGCCGCGAAGTGCAGGTCAACGACGTCATCGGCATGGCCGGCCGCGGCCATCTTGAAAAGATCGTGTTCGACTTCGACGATCCGATGGGCGCTTCGACCTGCGTCGCCTGCGGCGAATGCGTGCAGGCCTGTCCGACCGGTGCGCTGATGCCGGCGACGATGGTGGATGAAAGCAACGTCTATAAGGGCAAGCCGGACCGCACGGTCGACAGCGTCTGTCCCTATTGCGGCGTCGGCTGCCAACTCACCTATCAGATCAAGGGTGACAAAATCGCCGCCGTCACCGGCAGGAACGGGCCGGCGAACGAGAGCCGGCTCTGCGTCAAGGGCCGCTTCGGGTTCGACTATGTGCACAATCCGCAACGCCTCTTGAAGCCGATGATCCGCAAGGACGGCGTGCCGAAAGTGCCGCACGAGTTCATCGATCCGTCGAATCCGTGGACGCATTTCCGCGAAGCGACTTGGGACGAAGCGCTCGACCGCGCCGCGGCAGGCTTGAAGAAAATCCGCGACCGCGACGGGCCGAACGCGCTGGCCGGCTTCGGCTCGGCCAAGGGCTCGAACGAGGAAGCCTATCTGTTCCAGAAACTGGTGCGCACCGGCTTCGGCACCAACAATGTCGATCACTGCACGCGGCTTTGCCATGCCTCTTCGGTGGCGGCATTGCTGGAAGGCGTCGGCTCCGCGGCGGTGACCGCGACCTTCAACGAATGCAAGAATTCCGATGTCATTATCGTCATCGGCGCCAACCCGACCGAGAACCATCCGGTCGCCGCCACCTTTTTCAAGCAAGCCGCCAAGCGCGGCGCCAAGCTGATCGTGATGGATCCGCGCGGCCAGGCGCTCATGCGCCATGCCTGGCGCATGATGCAGTTCAAGAACGGCTCCGACGTGGCGGCGCTCAACGCCATGCTCAATGTCATCGTCACTGAGAAGCTCTACGACCAGCAATATATCCAGACCTATGTCGAAGGCTTCGATGCGTGGAAAGAAAGCATCAAGGACTTCACGCCGGAGGAAATGGCGCCGATCTGCGGCATTCCCGCCGACACGCTGCGCGAAGTCGCGCGCACTTACGCCCGTGCCGAAAGCGCTATCATTTTCTGGGGCATGGGCGTTTCGCAGCATACCCACGGCACCGACAATGCGCGTTGCCTGATCGCGCTGTCGCTGATCACCGGCCAGATCGGCCGGCCCGGCACCGGGCTGCATCCGTTGCGCGGCCAGAACAACGTGCAGGGCGCTTCCGACGCCGGTCTCATCCCGATGTTCTTCCCTGACTACAGGTCGGTCGAGGATCCGGAAATCCGTGGACAATACGAGAAGGCCTGGGGCGTCAAGCTCGACCCGAAGAAGGGTAAGACCGTGGTCGAGATCATGGACGCGGTCCACCACGACGAGATCAAGGGCATGTATATCGAGGGCGAGAATCCGGCGATGTCCGATCCCGACCTCAATCATGCACGCCAAGCGCTGGCGCATCTCGAGCATCTGGTGGTGCAGGACCTCTTTCTCACCGAGACCGCGGCCTATGCCGACGTGGTGCTGCCGGCCTCCGGCTGGCCGGAGAAGGACGGCACCGTCACCAACACCAATCGTCAGGTGCAGATGGGCCGCCAGGCGCTGCCGCTGCCGGGCGACACGCGGCACGATTTGTGGATCATCCAGGAAATCGCCAACCGCCTGGGCTGCGGCTGGACCTACAAGCATGTCAGCGAGGTGTTCACCGAGATGGCGTCGATGATGCCGGCGCTCGCCAACATCAGCTGGGACCGCGTCGAGCGCGAGCACGCCGTTACCTATCCGACCGACGGGCCCGACCAGCCCGGCCGCGACGTCGTGTTCGATAAAGGTTTTCCGCGTCCGGGCGGTTTTGCAAAACTGGTGGCGACTAAGCTGCAGCCGCCGGACGAAGTGCCGGACGAGAACTATCCCTTCATCCTTACGACCGGCCGTCAGCTCGAACATTGGCATACCGGCGCGATGACGCGGCGCGCGACGGTACTCGACGCGCTTGAGCCTGCGGCGGTGGCGAACGTCTCGCGCGGCACAATCGCTAAGCTCGGCATCGAGCCGGGGGACATGGTGCGCGTGACCACGCGCCGCGGCGTGGTCGAACTCACCGCGCGTCAGGACGACGCCATTCCCGAGGGCGTGGTGTTCATTCCCTTCGCCTTTGTCGAGGCGGCGGCGAACCTCCTCACCAATCCCAAGCTCGATCCATTCGGCAAGATTCCCGAATTCAAGTTCTGCGCGGCGAAGGTCGAGGCGATCGACCTGGCGACACGGGTCGCCGCGGAGTAGGCGCGCAGCGCCTGCCGACGCGGTGTCCGGACCACCACGATGAATTCCGGTGACCCGCATGCCGAGATCGTGCGCCTCGAGGCGCATATCGAATATCTTGCCGCCAAGATCGAGAACTGCCGCAAATTCATCTGGGCCGGGCGGATCGCCATGGTGGGTGGCGGCATTGTTCTTGCGGCGATTTTGTTTGGCGCCATCCGATCCGATCTGACGTGGACGGGGGGTGCGATGGCCGCGATCCTCGGCGGCATCGTCATGTTCGGATCGAACAACAGCACCGCAAAAGAAGCGGCGAATGAATTGGCCGCGGCAGAGGTCAGCCGCGCCGCGCTGATCGGGACGATCGATCTGCGCATGATCGGAGAACGGCCGACGCTGCATTGATGCGGCGTCAGCCATCGCCTGCCGCGGCCAGTGGGTCGGCAAATCTACGTGCTGGTTGTGAGAGTTTTTACCCCGCCTCGAGACTAAGCATCAAAAAGCGGCGATCTCGGCAACGGGGCCTTAAGCATCGCAAGCGGTATAGCTGCCGCCACCGCCGAATTTGACATCACTCAATATCTTCAATCGCCATTTGATGACTGTGCGCGAGACAACGGCCAGCGGCCAAACCGGACGTTGTGGAAATTTACGTCAGCTACGGTCGCAAGTGAGCGCTAGAGATGCAGTCTGGGAGGCAGGTCGTCAGCAAGCTCCGGTAATTCTTGCCGTGCATTGTCGCGGCGGCTTTAGGGATCGGCGTGTCCGTCACCGCGGCGAGCCTGACGGTAAGTCGCGAGAGCCGGAGCGCCGAACAGCAATTCGAGGTGATCGCCGAAAATCACTTCATGGTTCTGCAAAGCGGCCTCAACGAATATGTGAACAGGCTCAAGGCGGTGCGCGCGCTGTTCGACAGCTCCATGGGTCCGGTGACGCGTAACGAATTCGAGGCCTTTACGCGCCCCCTGCTCATCGAAAATGTCGCTATCGCGACGCTGTCGTGGGTCCCGCGAATCCTCAATTCCGAACGCGCCGAGCACGAGCACGCAGGGGTTCTGCAGGGTCTTCCAGACTACCACATCAAAGCAATCGATGCCGACGGCAAGTTGACGCTGTCTCCGGTGCACGGCGAGTACTATCCGATATTTTATGCGACCCTGCCGAAAATGGCCTCGCTCTATGGCCTTGATCTGCGCTCCGAAACGGCCACGCTGGCCGAGCTTGAGCATTCGCGGGATGAAGATCGGCTCGGCTTTTCCCCGGTTCCGGGGCTCGTCAGCACGGCCGGCGCCGAGGCCGGGTTTCTATTTTCCCTGCCGATTTACAAGCGCGGATCGTCGCATGATTCGATCGACGATCGGCGGCGCAATCTTGCCGGCTTTGTGCATGGCTCGCTTAATACGAGCAAGATGATCGACGGGATCATCACCGCAAATAAAACGCCGAAAGGACTCGACTCGTTTTTCTTCGCGCCTCATGCCGATACGGACGCGGCGCCGGTCTATGTGCACCCCTCGCGGCTGCGCACGACGCCGGTTGCGCCGATGACGAGAGCTTCGCTTGCGACCGAGCGGCATTCGTCCCGAGGCCTCATGGCCGATGGACAACCCTGGCTGATGATGGAAATGATGCCAATGCCTGGCGGTCCGCTGATCGCGCGGCACGACCGCGCGTGGATCGTGTTGATCTTCGGCCTCATCCTGACCGCGGCGGCCGTGATCTATATACGGTCGTCACGGAGTCACGCTTTACGGATGATGCGGGTCAATCAAAAGGTCTTGGATCTGGCGCAGCTTGACACCCTGACGTCGCTCGCCAACCGGCGCGCTTTGATAGAACGGCTCGCCGCCGCGTTTGCCGCATGCGGCCGCGGCGCCAAGCCCTTCGCGGTGCTTTATTTCGATCTCGATCATTTCAAGGACGTCAATGACACCCTCGGCCACGCCATCGGCGATGCATTGCTGCGGCAGGTGGCGATGCGCGTCGTGACGTCAGTGCGCGGCAACGACTTTGTCGCGCGCTTCGGCGGCGACGAATTTGCCATCCTACAGGGCGATGTCGACGAGCTCGACGCAGCCAGCACGCTGGCGGCCAAGATCGGAAATGTGGTTGCCGATCCCTATTTCATCGAGGGCAACGAAGTTCACGTCTCGGCCAGCATAGGAATTTCGCGCTACACGGCGGACGTTGCGACGCCCGATGCCATGATGATCCAGGCCGACCTCGCGCTCTATCGCGCCAAGGCAGATGGCCGTAATTGCTTCCGCTTCCACAGTGCCGATCTCGATCGCGACGTTCAACAGCGCGTCATCATTGCCGACGAGCTACGCGGCGCAATCGAGCGCGGCGAGCTGGAGCTGCACTACCAGCCGCAAGTCGAACTGCGTTCCGGGAAAATCGTCGGAATGGAAGCGCTGCTGCGCTGGAACCATCCGAAGCGCGGCCAGATTCCACCGGGCGTTTTCATTCCGATTGCGGAACGGACCGGCCAGATCCAGTTGCTCGGACAGTGGGTGCTCGATGCCGCCTGCCGGCAATTGCGGAGCTGGCAGGACGCCGGCATCGCGCCCGATCTCCTTGGGGTGAATTTTTCGGCGCTGCACTTCAAGGCCTCGGCTGACCTCAATAGCGAAGTGGCCGCCGGGCTCGACAAATGGGGCATCGCGCCCGGCAAAATTGAAATCGAACTGACCGAATCGGTGCTAATGGACGTCACGCAACAGCACGACGATCGCTTCCAGCGCCTCCGCAAACTCGGGGTGCGGATCGCGATTGACGATTTCGGCACCGGATATTCGTCGCTCAGCTACCTGGTGAATTACCCGATCAATCGCGTGAAGATCGCGCAAGAATTGGTCTTCGGGGTCGTGACCGATTCGCGCAGCGCGACGGTGGTACGCGCCGCCATCCGGCTGGCGCATGAGCTCGGCATCGAAATCATCGCCGAAGGCGTGGAGACGGAGGGTCAGGAAAAGTTTCTCTTGTCCGCCGGCTGCGAGCACGCCCAGGGCTATTTCTTCAGTAGGCCGGTCAATGCCGAGCGTGCCACCGAGCTACTTCGTTGCGGCAGGATCAGCCCGGTCCGCAGCCCCGTGCGGTTGATCGAGAGCACGGCGGCGTGAACGCCTAATCCGGCTTCTCATCGCGGAAATACACCTCGACCTGGCCGGTGAGCTTGATCAGCAGCGGATTGCCATGGCGATCCTTGGTCTTGCCGGCTTCGACGCGAATCCAACCCTCGCTCACGCAATATTCCGCGACGTTGGTCTTTTCGACGCCCTTGAAGCGCACGCCGACGTCGCGCTTGAGCGCCTCGGCGTCGAAATAAGGACTGCGCGGGTCGTTGGAGAGGCGATCGGGCGGACTATCGGACATGGCTGTCCTCTGCCTAGCTTACGGACTTTCCGCAAGGGGGGCCGTGGGTTACACTGACAGAATGTCCCTTTCCGCCGATGTCCCGCCGCAATTCCCGGCCTTAAGCTTGCCGCGGCACGACTGGACGCGCGACGACGTGCGCGCGCTATTCGATCTGCCGTTCCCGGAGCTGATGTTCCGGGCGCAGAGCGCGCATCGGGCAAATTTCGACCCGACCGAAGTGCAGATTTCGACGTTGCTCTCGATCAAAACCGGCGGCTGTCCGGAGGACTGCGCCTATTGCCCGCAAAGCGCGCGCTACGACACCGGCGTACGCGCGGAAAAGCTGATGGCGCTCGACGCCGTGCTGGCCGAGGCGCGCGCCGCGAAAAGCGCCGGCGCCAGCCGCTTCTGCATGGGCGCGGCCTGGCGCGAACCGAAAGACCGCGACCTCGACAATGTTTGCGCGATGGTGGAGGGCGTGCGGGCGCTCGGGCTCGAGACTTGCGCCACTCTCGGCATGCTGACCGCGCCGCAGGCGCGCCGGCTGAAGCAATCAGGCCTCGATTACTACAACCACAATCTCGACACCTCGCCGGAGTTTTACGGCGAGATCATCACCACGCGTACTTACCAGGATCGCCTGGAGACGCTGGATCACGTGCGCGACGCCGGCATCCATGTCTGCTGCGGCGGCATCGTCGGCATGGGCGAGACGCGCGAAGACCGCATCGGCATGATTGCTGTGCTGGCGAGCCTGCCGGTGCATCCGGAATCGGTACCGATCAACATGCTGGTCAAGGTCGCCGGCACGCCACTATCCGGTGAGGGCGCGCTCGACCCGCTCGACTTCGTTCGCACTATTGCGGTCGCCCGCATCTGTATGCCGCGCTCGGTGGTCCGGCTCTCCGCCGGCCGTGAGGATATGAGCGAGGAGACGCAGGCGCTTTGTTTCCTCGCCGGCGCCAATTCGATCTTCTACGGACCGAAGTTGCTCACCACGCCAAATCCCGGCCGCGACCGCGACCGCGAGCTGATGGACAAGCTCGGCATGTCGCCGATGGAGCCGACACAAGCCAATAGTCAGTTCGGCAGTCCGTGAAGACAGGACAATTCGCCGGAAATCGAATGCGGCCAACGCTACTTGCTGCGCTTTGCGCCGCTGCCATCGCGGTCATCTCGCTATCGGCCGTCGCGCTCGGCGAGCAACCAGGCGACATTCTCAGCCGAGACAGCGTGCTGCGCGATCCCGACATTCCGTCTTTGGGAAATCCCAATGGCAACCTGACCATTGTCGAATTCTTCGACTACGAATGCCCCTATTGCAAAAAGCTGGCGCCCGAGCTCGCAAAACTCGTGCAGGACGACGGCAACATCAGAATTGTGCTGAAGGATTGGCCGATCTTCGGGGATGCTTCGGTCTCTGCCGCCAAGCTGGCTTTGGCATCTAAATACCAGAACAAATATGCGCAAGCGCACGACGCCTTGATCGGAGCGGATACCAAGCTCACCGAGGCGACGGTCAACGATCTTCTCGCCAAGGCCGGCGTCGACGTCGCGGCGGCGACATCGGATCTGCAAACGCATGAAAAATCGATTGACGATCTCTTGGCCCGCAACGGCGCGCAAGCCGAAGCGTTCGGATTTCAGGGCACACCGGGCTTCATCGTCGGCACGTTCCGGATCCCCGGCGTGCTGGAAATGAACGTCTTCAAGCAAGTGATCGCCGATGCCCGCGCCGCGGCGAAGAAGAAGCACGGTTCTTAAATCGTCCGTCGGCCGCTTTATCCAGGGTAACGCCCAATCCCGTCCGCGACCGCAAGCTAATGGATCGGCTCGGGCTAAGTCCGCCTTTCCGAAGGTCGCCCTCCCTGAAGAGTTCAACTACCGCTTGACTCTTTTTGGACCGCGCGCTCTGCTTGTATGGTTAGCCGGGGCGGCTCACAACCAACACATCTGTGCGGAAGCGCTGCGTCACACGGGTGGCATATGGCTGCGTCGCGAGCTGCGCATCTTTCAGCCGCAGATCACCACTGCGTCATTTTCAATCAGCAAACGGAGGCTGACATGGCCGAAGACAGTAACGTGGAGAGGCATCCACCGAGAGCGACCGAGGGCAAAACCAGAGTCGGCGATATTTACCGTCCGAGTGACGATCACGCGCTGATCGGATTTCTAGCCCCCGCATCCCGAATGATTTACTTTGCCGAATATGCAATGGAGCGAGTCAAGACGAAGTTCGGCGTCCATAAGGTGACCGGGAACGTGTGGATCAGCACGCACCCGATTTTTAGAGGCGAGTATACGGCTGCCGCAATGACAACGCTTAATCTGAACCAGACGCTGCACGCCGGTATGGCAACAGTGAATGAGAAATCGGAGTGCGACAAATTTCCAAAGGGAAAATGCATCAACTTTTATGAAGAAGACGGAACGTTTTCCTATTCGTGGAAGCCGTCCGAGGACGTATTTTTGTGCAAATGGTCAAAGACTCAGGATTGTACCGACATTTGGAAAAAGATGACGATCGATGCGTGCCCGGAGAAAACCGTAACGGCGATCCGAAGAAGCGGGAAGAATTGATTGCGTTTTGCACGCCCGCTTGACCGGCAGAAAGTGGCGCGCGTGAGCGGATCGACAATCGTTTCAAACACTACCTTTATAAAGGTCTCGGTTCTGCAGCACATCACTTCGTTACGCTTCGCAATGCGACGGGAGGGAATTGATTTTATACTCGATCCGATGTGGGCACCGATCGCGCCCGATCTTCACGAGCATGTTGACGGTCTGCGCACTACTTCCCCACGACCGATTCCGGAGGGGTCTCGCGAATGAGCGTAGCCTCGGCTTGGGGGGCGCGCGCGACAACGCTACGTCACACTCCCGCCGCGCCGCCATCCGCGCGCGGATCATGCGCGGCTTCGCAAGTGCTGTCGGGATGCGCCACCGCGGCGCCGGCGTGGCCCATGACGTCGGAATACGGTTCCGGCAAAACCTCGACGTCGTGGCCGGCGGCGGCGAGCCTATCGACGACATTGCCGTCGACGCGAGATTCCAGGCGCAGCGCCGTCCGTGCCGCGCCCCAGGTGCGGCCGAGCACCCAGCGGGGGCGATCGAGCGCGTCCAAGAGCGGCTCACCGAACAAGACGTGCCGCGTGAACACCGCGCCTTGCGTCTGCGGCTGGCCGTCGCCGCCCATGCAGCCATAGGCCATGATGCGGCTGTCCTTGAGCACCGCAAGCGCGGGATTGAGCGTGTGGAACGGCAGCCGGCCGGGCGCGAGATAATTCAGCGCGCCTGCTACGAGCGAGAAACTCGCGCCGCGGTTCTGCATCAGCACGCCGGTCGTCGGCAGCACGCAGCCGGAGCCGAATTCCCAATACAGCGATTGGATGTAGGAGACGACGAGGCCCGAACTGTCAGCCGCGCCCATCCAGACCGTGTCGCCCGCGTTCGCCGCAAGCGGCCAGCGCGCGGCCTTGCGGCGGTCGATTTTCATAGCCTCCCCGGCGACGAAACGTTCCTCGAGGCAGCGATCTAGCGCATGGGCCAGATAATTCGGATCGGTGACGACGCGGTCACGCACGCGCAGCGCCCGCTTGGTCGCCTCGACCAGGCCGTGGATGTGATCAAAACCTTCCGCTTCGGTCACGTTCAACCGCGCGAACAGCGCGAGGATCATCAGGGACACCACGCCTTGAGTCGGCGCGTCGGTGTTGTAGACGGTGCCCGACGGCAGATCGATGCGCAGCGGTTCCGCGAAGCTCGCGCGGTAACGCGACAAATCGTGGCGTGTCACCGGACTGCCGATGCGGTCGAGATCGGCGGCGATCTCGCGGCCGACGTCGCCACGATAAAAATCGTCGAGGCCGGCACGCGCGAGATGATCGAGCGTCTCTGCGAATGCCGCTTGTTTGAGTTTGGCGCCGACCGCCGGTGGTTTGCCGTCGATCAGAAAAGCCGCGGCGAAGCCGGACACGTCCTTGAGTTCGGCAAGATGGGCTTCCGTCAGCCGCGCTTGGCTCCGCGTCACCGCATAGCCGTCGCGAGCCTGCGCGATAGCCGGCGCCAGGAGCATATCGAGCGGCAATCTGCCGTCAGTCGCTTTCGCCGCTTCGAGTGCCAACATCCAGCCGCCGATGGCGCCGGGCACCGTCAAAGCCGCAAGCGGCCCGCGGGTCGGGATGGTCTCGTGGTCGCGATAAAGCTCAGGCTTCGCCTGCAAGCCCGCCGGACCAGCGGCCATGATGGCGTGCACGCGGCCGGAGGGCAGGCGAATGAGCCAGAAGCCGTCGCCGCCGATATGGTTCATATGCGGGTAAACGGCCGCGATGGACGCGGCCATGGCCACCATCGCTTCGAGCGCGTTACCGCCCTCGGCGAGAATTTGGCGGCCGGCTTCGACCGCGGCGAAGTGCGGCGCGCAAACGACGCCGCGGCGATGGCCGGCGCTATGCAAATCCATTCAATTCACCGCGGCGGGCGCAAAGCCACGTTTGCGCAACAGCGCGTCGGGGCTCGGCAGCCGGCCGCGAAACGCCCTATAGGCATCGGCGGGATCCTGCGCGCCGCCGGCGGCGTAGATCGCCTCGCGCAGCCGTTTTGCCGTTGCCGGATCGAAGATATCGCCGGTTTCCTCGAACGCCGCGAACGCGTCGGCATCGAGCACTTCCGACCACATGTAGCTGTAATAGGCCGCGGCATAAAAGCCGCCGGAGAAGATATGGCCGAAGTGCGGAGGCCGGTGCCGCATGACGATCTCATCGGGCATACCGATGCGGTCGAGCGCTTGCTTTTCAAATGCGTTCGGGTCGATGTCGCCGGGCGAGGGCAGTGAATGAAAGTCAAGATCGACGACGGCCGAAGCGATATATTCGAGCGTGGTGGCGCCCATGTTGAAATTGCGCGCAGCAAGGAGCCGCTGCAGGAGTTGTTCCGGCATCGGCTCGCCGGTTTGGTAATGCAGCGCAAAGCGCCGCAGCACCTCCGGCTGCGCCAGCCAGTGCTCGTAAAGCTGCGACGGCAGCTCGACGAAATCGGTGGCGACATTGGTGCCGGAAATTTTCGGATAGGTGACCGACGAGAGCAGGCCATGCAGGGCATGGCCGAATTCGTGGAACAGCGTACGCGCATCATCGAAGCTCAAGAGCGTCGGCTCGCCGTCGGGCGCTTTGGCGAAATTGCAGACATTGACGATCAGCGGCGTGACGTCGCCCGAGAGCTTTTCCTGGTCGCGCAGCGAGGTCATCCAGGCGCCGCTGCGCTTTGACGGCCGCGCGAAATAATCGCCGAAGAACAAACCGATCTTCTTGCCGGTCTCGCCGCGGACCTCCCATGCCCGCACGTCTGAATGCCAGGCTGGAACATCCGGGCGCGGCACGAAACTCAAGCCGAACAAGCGCTGCGCCGTATAGAACGCGGCCTCGACGATGCGATCGAGATTGAGATAGGGCTTGATCGCCGCCTCGTCGAAATCGCAGCGCCGCTGCCGCAGCTTCTCGGCGTAATAGCGCCAATCCCAAGGCGCGAGCCTGAAGTTGCCGCCGTCCTCGGCCACGAGTTCCTGCAGGGCGTCGCGATCGGCGAGCGCGCTTATGTGCGCCGGCGCCCACACCGTATCGAGAAGATTGCGAACGTTGGCCGGCGTCTTCGCCATCTCGTCCTCGAGCCGGTAATTGGCGAAGTCGGAAAAGCCAAGCAGGCGAGCGCGCTCGGCGCGCAGCCGCACGATTTCCGCGATAGTGGCCTTGTTGTCGGTCGCGCCGCCGTTGTCGCCGCGCATGATAAAGCCGCGAAAGGCCTTTTCGCGGAGCTCGCGTCGCTCGGAGAACTGCAGGAAAGGCTCGACGCTCGAGCGCGACAGCGTGACGGCATAGCCGTCAAGCCCGCGCTCCTTCGCCTCGGCGCGCATGGCGTCTCGCATGAAATCGGGCAAACCGGTAAGTTCGGCTTCCTCGAGCTGCAGCGTGAAGGCTTGCTCGTCGGCGAGTACGTTCTGGCTGAACGCTGTGGAGAGCGAGGCGAGGTGTTCGATGATCTCACCGAGACGCTTTTTGCCCTTGGCGTCGAGTGCCGCGCCGGAGCGCCAAAAGCCGGTATGATAGCGTTCGAGCACGCGCTTTTGCTCGGCATCGAGGCCGAACTTGTCGGCGTTGCGCATGACGGCGTCGATACGCCGGAACAGCGGCTCATTGGTATCGATCTTGTTCCAGTGCCGCGCGATCCGCGGCGACATTTCGCGCTCGATCTCGAGCAGGGCATCGTTGGTATGCGCGCCCGTGAGCACATGAAATACATTACTGACGCGGTCCAGCGCCTTGCCGCTCAGTTCCAGCGCCGCGATCGTGTTGTCGAAATCCGGCGGGGCGGGATCCGCCGCGATGGCCGCGATCTCGGCCTCATGCTCGGCCAGCGCCCGCGCATAGGCCGGAAGAAAATGTTCGGGCTTGATGCGACCGAAGGGCGCGACCCCGTCGGGAGTGGTCCAGGCCGCGAAGAACGGATTGTCGGACGCGGGGGGCATGTCGGAGGGGCTGGGCTGGGTCATCAGGGGGTCTTACCAAATGCGGGGCTAGGCGTGATATATGTCGTCGCTGGAGTTGCCAAAGCCCGCAGGGAGAGCCCGATAAATGCCTCGTCACGCCCATTATGTGCCGCATGGCGTCATTCCGGCCGTCCTATTGCCGTTTGCGGACGACCTTGCCATCGACGAAAAGAACTTCCGCAAGCACCTCGCCGACGTGGCGGTGACCGAAGGCCTCTCCGCCATCACCATCAACGCCCACTCGACCGAGGTCGCCTCCTGCAGCTTCGATGAGCAGCGCCGGGTCCTCGATATCGCCCAGGATGAGGTCGGCGGCCGGTTGCCGATCGTCAATGGCATATGGGCCGACGGCAGCCTCGAAGCCGCGCGCATCGCGCGCATGGCGGAGGAGGGCGGCGCCTCGGCGCTCCTGGTATTCCCGCCGGCGCCGTTCACGCTCGGGCAATCGCCGGCCATGGCGATCGAGCATTTCAAGCGCATCGCCGACGCCACGAGCCTGCCGCTGATGGCGTTCCAATATCCGCTGGCAACGGGCCAGGGCTATCCGCGCGACACGCTCCTCAAAATGATCGAGGAGGTGCCGACCATCCGCGCCATCAAGGACTGGGCCGGCAATGTGCCCCAGCACGAGATGCATATCCGCGAGCTGCAGAGCCTCAAGCGCCCGGTCAACGTGCTGACGACCCACAGCGCCTGGCTCCTGAGTTCGCTGGTGCTCGGCTGCAACGGGCTCCTGTCCGGCTCCGGCAGCGTCATTCCCCACCTTCACGCCGCGATATTCCGGGCGGTGCGGGCCAATGACCTTGCCGAGGCGAAGCGCCTTAACGACCGCATCTATCCGCTGACCCGCGTGTTCTATGCCGACCCTTGGGCGGATATGCACAACCGCATGAAGGAGGCGCTGGTGCTGCTCGGCCGCCTGCCACGCGCCGTGGTGCGGCCGCCTTTGGTCAAGCTCGGCCGCGCCGAGATCGATCGCATTCGCTCAGCCCTGGTCGAGGCGGGGCTGCTCGCACCGAAAGCCAGTAGGGACGCCGCATGACCGTCACCAGCAATACCGCACCGCAACGCCCGCGGCGCATTCTGTGGCCAAACGTCCTGACGGTGGTCAGCGCGGCGATCTTGATCAGCGCCGAAGTGTTCGGCGCGGCCTTCGCCGGCAGCTGGGCGATCGCCAATCTGTTCGCGCTCGGCACGCTAGGTGCCCGCGTGCTCGACGGGCTCTTCATCCTGTGCGGCATCGCGGTGATGGTGCAGTTTTTGCGCGCAGCGCATCACATCGAGCCGTTCACGGCGGACTGATGCGCGCCGCGCTGGCGCGATTCACAGCCGCGTTGGCAATTTTACATTTCCTTAAGACTAAAAAGCTTGCACGCCTGCGCTAAATCGCTTATTTCCGATTTGCCCAATTTCGCACGTGCCTGTGGCCGTGTGTCGGTCGGTGGGTATCCGGACAAGAGGCCGGACAGCCGCCTAAGGAAGAGACGCTACTTCCTTGCTCATGCGACCGGCAGCCGGAGGCGAAACCGGCAATGCCCGCTCTCCACGGGCGACGCGGCTTAAAGCAACGACGGAAGGGCTTTTTTGGTTACTGCCGGCGCGAATGCCGGGGACACCGAAAGGGCTTGTCCTTCTTTGCCAGCAGTGCGGAACGGGATTTCCCTCATCCGGACCAAGGCAGCAATCACGGCGACGGAAGTGGTCCGCGCATCTGCGGGTTCACGGCTGTCGCAGTAGGTTCACCTCGCCGGCTACGCGCCGGCCGGATTAGGAGTTATTTCGAAATGACCGCACGTATCCGCGAATTCCTCAAGCAGCGCACCGATCTCGGACCCTGTCTCGTCGTCGATCTCGACGTCGTGCGCGAGAACTATCAAAACTTCGCCAAGGCGCTACCGGACACCAAGGTGTTCTACGCCGTGAAGGCCAACCCGGCGCCGGAAATCCTCAAGCTCCTAGTCGGGCTCGGCTGCTGCTTCGACGTCGCCTCGGTGAGCGAGACCAAGGACGTGCTCGCCGCGGGCGCTTCACCCGACCGCGTCTCCTACGGCAACACCATCAAGAAAGAGACCGAGATCGCGGAAGCCTTCCGGCTCGGCGTCACGCTATTCGCGATCGATTGCGAGGCCGAGGTCGAGAAGGTGGCGCGCGCCGCGCCCGGCAGCCGGGTGATCTGCCGCATCCATTGCGACGGCTCCGGCTCCGAATGGCCGCTGTCGCGCAAGTTCGGCTGCGAGCCGGACTATGCCGCGGACATTTTGGAGCTCGCGCATAAGCGGGGACTGGTGCCCTACGGCATCTCGTTCCACGTTGGCTCGCAGCAGCACAACGTGGAGGCCTGGGACCGGGCGCTGGCCTCGACTGCGGCGATCTTCCGCTCCTGCGCGGAACGCGGCATTAGCCTCGCCATGGTCAATCTCGGCGGCGGCTTTCCGGCGAAGTACATCCGCAAGACGCCCAGGCTCGAGAGCTACGGCAAGGCGATCTTCAAATCGCTGCGCAAGCATTTCGGCAACAACCTGCCCAATACCATCGTCGAGCCGGGCCGCGGCCTGGTCGGCAATGCCGGCGTCATCGAGGCCGAGGTGGTGCTGATCGCCAAGCGCAGCCCCGAGGACGAGGTGCGCTGGGTCTATCTCGACATCGGCAAGTTCCATGGCCTCGCCGAAACCATCGGCGAGTCGATTCGCTACCCGATCCGCACCACGCACGATCGTGACGAGATGGTGCCGTGCATCATCGCCGGCCCGACCTGCGACTCGGTCGACGTGCTCTACGAAAAGACGCCGTACCCGTTGCCGGTCTCGCTCGCCATCGGCGACAAGGTGCTGCTCGAGGCGACCGGCGCCTACACCGCGACCTATTCCTCGGTCGGCTTCAACGGCTACCCGCCGCTGCGGCAATATGTGATCTGACGGTGCCGTTCCGGAATTATTTCGGCTGAACGCTCTGGTCGCCGCCCGGACTTCCGGGCGGCGGGATCACCGGCATTTTACCGGCCGGCGGCGTGGGTGCCTTGATGCCGGGATCGACATTGGGCGGACAGATGACGCCGTTCGATTGGTCGAGCTTGTCGCTCAAGGTCTGATTGGGCGAAGTGCCAGCGCTGTTCGCGCAAGCCTTGGGATCGGTGTTTTGCGCTTGGGCAAATGACGTTGAGGCCAGAACGAGCGTGAGCGCCAGCGCGACCAAGGGTTTTATCGCGATCGGGTCCATGTGACGGATAACGGCCGGCGAAAGGCGCAGTTCCGGCGAGATTTACGGCAGGATCACGCAAGATCGACGATGCCGGCCTCGCCACTCTCCGTCCCGAATGCAAGCAGAAGCCCATCGGCGCTCCAGGCGAGCGCCGTGACGGGCGCGTCGCCTGGCTTCTTGGCCAAAATCTCGGCGCCGTCGTCGATGCGCACCAGCAGCACCAAGCCGTTGCTATAACCGGCGGCGACGATGTCCTGCTTGGGATGGCTGGCGACGACCGCGGTGCGGTGCTCGGAGGGCGCCAGCACGCGCGGTTGCTTGCCCATCGGGCCATCCTTCGACTGGAACGGCCACAGAATGAGCTGCGTCGCTCCGGAGGTCGCGAGGAAGTTGCCGCCAGCGGTCCAGCCGAACGAGGTGACCCGCGCGGCATAGCCCGACATGCGCATGTGCTGATGATCTATCAACCGCCAGCCATGCAGCATCGGCTCCTGCATCGTGGTGACGAGAAACCGGCCGTCCGGGCTCACCGTGACGCCAAGATGGGAGCCTTTCCATTCGAGCTTTTCCGGCGTAGCGCCCACCGCATTGGGAAACCACAGTGTGGCGCCATTGTAGTGCGCGACGGCGAGCCGAAAGCCCTTTGGCAAAAAGGCGAGGCCACCGACGCTCGACGGTGCCTCGAATTGTCGTAATTCCTTCGCCTGCACGAACGCCGTCTTGCCCGCCGACCACGCCACCGCGCCATCCGGCCCGATCGCGACGTGATCGATCCAGCGGTGCTTGACGTCGGTGGCGAGCGTGCGGCTTTCACCTTTCGCGTCGGTCGAGGTCAGCTTGCCGTCATCGCCGCCTGAGACGATGCGTTCGCCGTCGCTCGTCGCCGCGAGGATCGCGCCGCCATGCACGGCGACCCGCCGCGGTTCGCCGGTGGACTCCGCGAGCACGATCGCTTCCTCGCCGAGCACGAATGCAGCCGTGCGGCCAAGAAAATGCGCGGCGACGATCGCGCCGTCCGCGGCGACGGGCTGCGTACGTTCGACGACGGAGACGGTATCGCTGCGGGTGTCAGTCATTTATCTCCTGCTGTTGACTCTCTTTACCCTCCCCTGGAGGGGGAGGGTCGCTCACCGAAGGCGAGCGGGGTGGGGTGAAGGTCCCAACGCATTGAGAACCGTCGACGCCGCGCACCCCCACCCGATCGCGCGTCGCGCGATCGACCTCCCCCTTCAGGGGGAGGTGAATATCTCACGCGATGCAGCTTTCAAACCCTTCGGTGATTTTCTTGCCGGGCAGATTGCGGCCGATGAAGACGATGCGGCTTAGCCTTTTCTCGTCCTTGTTCCACGGCCGCTGATGATCGCCGTCGAGGATCATATGCACGCCCTGAAAGACAAAGCGTTCATCGTCGTTCTTGAATGCGAGGATGCCCTTGCAGCGCAAAATGTTGGGGCCTTCCTTCTGCACCAGGTCCTGCACCCATGGGAAAAATTTATCCGGATCGAGCGGCTTGTCGGTTTTTAGCGAAATCGATTGCATCTCCTCGTCGTGGTAGTGCTTGAGCCCGCCATGCGAGTGCGCGGCCTTATGGCCGTGATCGTGATGATGATCGTGGCCGTGATCGTGATCATGGTGATGATCGTGACCATGTTCGTGTTCTTGCCCATCGCCTTCGAGGAATTCCGGCTCGAGATCGAGGATGCGGTCGAGGTCGAAGGCGTTGCGGCCGAGTATTTCGTTCAGGGGGATTTGGGCGCGCTCGGTCTTGTGTACCTTTGCATATGGATTGATGCCGCGGATGCGCGCCTCGACTTCCGCGAGCTCGGCGGCGGAGACGAGATCGGTCTTGTTGATCAAAATGACATCGGCAAACGCGATCTGGTTCTTGGCCTCGGGCGCGTCCTTGAGCCGGTCGTTGAGCCACTTGGCGTCGGCGACAGTCACTACCGCATCGAGCTTGGTCCTGCGGCCGACATTCTCGTCGATGAAGAAGGTCTGCGCCACGGGCGCCGGATCGGCGAGGCCCGTGGTCTCGACGATGATGGCGTCGAACTTGCCCTTCCGCCGCATCAACCCGTCGAGAATGCGCACAAGATCGCCGCGCACGGTGCAGCAGATGCAGCCGTTGTTCATCTCGAACACTTCCTCGTCGGCGCCGACGACGAGATCGTTGTCGATGCCGATCTCGCCGAATTCATTGACGATCACGGCGTATTTCTTGCCGTGCGGCTCCGACAGGATGCGGTTGAGCAGCGTCGTTTTGCCGGCGCCGAGATAACCGGTCAGCACCGTGACCGGGATCTTTTCTGGCGCCTTTTCTTGGATTTTTTCGGCTGAAGCTGGTTCGGACATGCGGCCCTCCTGCGGCCTATATAGGCAATCCCGCGCGGTCTCAAAACCCGGTTAGATCAGGCCTCGAGATGACGCCGCGGCAGCACGAGCCAGATCAGCCCGCCGAACGGTCCGGCCACGACCGACAGCGCATAAAATGCGCCCGCCACCAGGATGATGGCGGGGCCGGACGGCAGATCGGCGTGATAGGAAACGAGCAGCCCCACATAGCCTGAGATCGCCGCGGCCACCACGGCAACCGCGATCATGCCGGTGATGTCGCGCGCCCAGAACCGCGAGATCACGGCCGGCAGCATCATGATGCCGACGGCGAGCAGAGTACCAAGCGCCTGGAAGCCGCCGACGAGGTTCAAGACCACGAGCGCGAAGAACGCGATATGGGCCGGGCCGCCGGCGCGGCTCACCGAGCGCAAAAATCCGGGATCGACGCATTCGAGCACCAAGGGCCGCCAGATCAGCGCTAGTACCACGAGCGACACCGAGGTGATGCCGAGGATGAGCACAAGTGTCGGGTCGTCGACCGCGAGCACCGAGCCGAACAAAAAGTGCATCAGGTCGACATTGTTGCCCTTGACCGACACGATGGTGACGCCGAGAGCGAGCGAGATCAGAAAGAAGGCGGCGAGCGACGCGTCCTCTTTCAACGGCGTCGCTCGTGCGATCAGCCCGGCGCCGATGGCGATGAGAAATCCGGCGATCAGCCCACCGCCCGCCATCGCGAACAAGCTCAAGCCGGCGATCAGGAATCCGATCGCGGCGCCCGGCAGGATGGCATGCGCCATGGCGTCGCCGATCAGGCTCATGCGCCGCAGCATCAGGAACACGCCAATCGGCGGCGCGCCGAAGGCGAGCGCGAAGGTGCCGACCAGCGCGCGGCGCATGAATTCGAAATCGGCGAAGGGGGCGATAAGCGTGCCGTAGAGCATTTTCACTCCGCCGCAACCGCGCAGGCCTCGGCGCCTTCGTCGAAGGCCTCGCACATGTGGCGCGCTTTGTTGAGGTTCTCCGCCGTCAGCACGTCGCGTGTGGCGCCCCAGGCCACCGGCTCGCGGGCGAGCAAAAGTGTTTCTGGGAAGTTCGCCTTGACGAGATCGATGTCGTGCAAGGCCGCAAGCACGGTGCGCTTTTCGCTGTGCCAGCGCCGCACCAGCGCAAGGAGATCGGCCGAGGTTTTTGCATCGATCGCGGTGAACGGTTCGTCGAGCACGATTACGCGCGCGTCCTGGACCAAAAGCCGCGCGAACAGCATGCGCTGCATCTGCCCGCCCGAGAGCGTACCGATGGCGCGCTGCTCGAAACCGGTCAGTCCGACGGCGGCGAGGGCCGTCGCGATGGTTTGGTGATCCTTGGCGGCGATGCCGCCGAACGCGCCCTTGGTTCGCCACAGCCCCATTGCCACCATGTCGTAGACGCTGATCGGAAACGATCGATCGATCTCCGGCGCCTGCGGCAGGTAGGCGATGTCGCGGGCATCGAGCCCGTTGCGCTCGATCGCGCCGGCGAGCGGCTTGAGCGCGCCGACGACGCCCTTGAACAGCGTCGACTTGCCGGCGCCATTCGGTCCGACCACCGCGATCAGCGCACCTGTCTCCACCGCGCCGTCGAGATGATGCACGGCGGGATGGCGTTCGTAGCCCAGCGTGAGATTGTGGAAGCGCAATTCGGGCATGGTTTTCAGCGTGTCGCCCACCAGAACGCGGCCCAGATTATCGCTATCAGAATGCCGGCTATCGCCAGCCGGCGCGGCGCTGAAAGCCGGATCAGCGACGGCGAGATCGTCGGCGACGGATGCGGCTCGCCGCCATGATGATAATGGTGATGATGGGTCACGAATTCCCGGCCGATTGGTTAGCCAATATGTTACAATATAACATTATGCCTGCCCTGTTCCAGCCGCTGAGGACGGGTATTGCCAAGCTGAGGGCCGAAGACTTGGTTCACCTCAAAAGGCTTGTTTCACCTCTAGCCAGTGGAACGACATGAGCGAGCAAAAAGCTGGCGCCGTCTGCGTCGGCGAGGTTCTGATCGAACTGGCGCGCGGGGCCGACGGCACGTTCGCGCTGTCCTGCAGTGGCGACGCGTTCAACACCGCCATCTATCTCGCCCGCGCCGATATCAACGTCGGGTTCGCTTCCGCCGTTGGCGACGATCCCTATTCCGACAGCGTATTGGCGCTCGCAGCCGCTGAAGGCGTCGCCTCCAATCTCATCCTGCGCGTTCCCGGCCGGTTGCCGGCCTTACGCCTCACTGAGAGTGGTCCATCCGGCGAGCGCCACGCACGCACCTGGCGCGACGGCGCGCCGGCCGGCGAACTGTTCGAGCTTCCGGACTGGATGCGCATTGCCGAAAGCCTCACCTCGGCGCGGCTCATCTACTTCTCCGGCATCACGCTGTCGCTGTTCTCGAATAACGGGCTCGGCCGATTCCTCGCGGTACTCGAAGTCGCACGCCAGCAGGGCGCCAAAGTCGCCTTCGACGGCAATTTCCGCCCGCGCGGCTGGAAGGGCGACCTGCAACGCGCGCGTACCGTTTTCATCGAGGCGCTCAAGCGCGTCGATATCGCGCTGCCGGCCTTCGATGACGAGGCCGTGTTGTGGGGCGACCCTAGCCTCGAGAGCACCGTGGCGCGGCTGCAGGCCTTCGGCATCGGCGAAATCGTGGTCAAGAATGGGCCCAATTCTGCACTGGTCGCCACTGGCAACGTCCAGGAATTCGTGCCGGTGCCCGAAGTGCTGGTGCCGGTCGACGCGACCGCCGCCGGCGACGGTTTCAACGCCGGCTATCTCGCGGCGCGGATTTCCGGCAGCGACCCGGCGCAGGCGGCAAGCGCCGCGCACCGCCTTGCCGGCAGCGTAATCCGCCATCCGGGCGCGCTATTACCGCGCGCCGCCGCCGTAATGCATTGATACGGCCGCTTTATTCGCGCTATGAAAAGGCCAAGATTATGAAGGCCGGCTAGGGTCGCAGGGGGAGGACCGCCATGAAGTTTCAAGTCACCAGACGTGCGGCTCTTGGCCTTGCCGCCGCCGTGCCGGCCTTGGCCTTCGGCCGGCCGGCGCTCGCCGACCCGATCATCATCAAATTCAGCCACGTCGTGTCGCCCGATGCGCCCAAGGGAAAGGCGGCTTTGCTGTTCAAGCAGCTCGCCGAAAAATACACCGACGGCAAAGTGACGGTGGAGGTCTATCCGAATTCGTCCCTCTATAAGGACAAAGAAGAGCTGGAAGCCTTGCAGCTCGGTTCGGTCCAATTGCTGGCGCCCTCGATCTCCAAATTCGGCCCGCTCGGCGTCAAGGAATTCGACGTCTTCGATCTGCCGTTCCTGATGACTGACGATACCCATGCGCGCCAAATGATGGCGAGCCCGATGATGGCCGAGCTCAACAAGAAGCTCGAGGACAAGGGTGTTACGCCGCTGGCCTATTGGGACAACGGCTCCCATGTCTACACGGCCAACGTGCCGCTGATCGTGCCGGACGATTTTCGCGGCTTGAAAATGCGCATCCAGGGCAGCAAAGTGCTTGAAGCCGTGGCGCGGCAACTCGGCGCCATCCCGCAGATCATCGCCTTCGGTGAGCTTTATCAGGCGCTGCAGACCGGTGTGGTCGACGGCGAGGACAATGTGCCGTCGAACATCTGGACGCAAAAATTCTATGACGTGCAGAAATACCTCACGGTGTCGCACCATGGGCGGCTTACTTATTCACTGATCACCAACAAGAAGTTCTGGGATTCGCTGCCTCCGGATATTCGCCCTGGCCTCGACCGCGCGGTCAAGGAATCGACCGAGTTCTTCGACAACACGGCGGCGAAGGACAATGTCGACGCGCTGGATCAGATCAAGGCGAGCGGCAAGGTGCAAATGCACGTCCTGACCGACACCGAAAAGCAGGCCTGGGTCGCGGCGCTGATGCCGGTCCACAAAGAGATGGAAGGCCGGTTCGGTAAGGACTTCATCGAAAATATCTACAAGGCGTCTGGCTTCGTACCGCCGCAGTCCTAAAGGCCGCGTAGTCCCTCTCCGTGGGGCGGGAGGGATTTAGCTTGTGGGGACACCGCTGCTCGACCGTATCCTCAATCGGCTCGAAGAGTGGATCATCGTCACGCTGATCGGCGCTGCGACGATCATTACCTTTGTCGCCGTCGTGCACCGTTATGGCGCGAGCAATTCGGCAAGCCTCGCCAGATGGGCGGGTGCGCATCATTTGCTCCTTCTCAAACAGGCAGCGAACTGGGTTTACACCACGCTCGCCTCGATCAATCTGTCTTGGGCGAACGAGCTCGCCACCTACATGTTCGTGTGGATGGCGAAATTCGGCGCTTCGCTCGGCGTGCGCACCGGCATCCATGTCGGTGTCGATGTTTTCGTCAAAAAGCTGACGCCCGCGACGCGCAAACCGGTGATCGTGTTCGCGCTCCTGTGCGGCGCGCTGTTCACCGGCGTCATCGGCACGCTCGGCGCGCTCTACGTCTACGAGCTCGATCCCGATCAGGTCTCGCCCGAGCTCGAATGGCCGAGTTGGATCATCTATCTGTGCATCCCGCTCGGCTCGTACCTGATGTGCTTCCGCTTCCTTCAGGTGATGTGGCGCTTCCTGCGCACCGGATTTGTGCCGCATCAGGGCCACGGCATCGATTATGAGGCGCCGCACCAGGCCGAAACGCCGCTTCCGGCCGGCGATGGGGCGCGATGACCGCGCTCTTGCATGCGGCGAAGCCGGCACAGGCGCGGCCGTTTACCGCCGGCCTGATGTCGGGGCTGATCGTTCTCCTTCCAATCGCGCTCGCGTTGATTTGCTTCGCCGCGCGGCTGCATATTATCGAGCTGTCGCACACCGTGCGCGCCGAGCTTTTGTTCGCGCTTTTGCTGGCGCTGATGGCGTCCGGCATGCCGATCTCGATCGCGCTCGGCCTGTCGGTGCTGACGTATTTATTCATTCTCTCCGACGTCGATCCGAAGATGGTGGGCTTGAAACTGTTCACCAGCATCGATCGCTTCGAGATCATGGCGATCCCGTTCTTCATCCTGGCCGGCAATTTTCTCAACGCCGGCGGGGTGGCGCGCCGCATGATCGACTTTGCGTCTTCGCTGATCGGGCACTGGTATGGCGGCCTGGGCTTGGCCGGCGTGGTCGCCTGTGCACTGTTCGCGGCGATCTCCGGCTCGTCGGTGGCGACCGTCGTCGGCATCGGCTCGATCATCCTGCCGGCCTTGGCGGAGCAAGGCTATCCGCCGCGCTTTTCCGCCGGCGTGATCGCGACCTCCGGCGCGCTCGGCATTTTGTTTCCGCCGTCGATCAATCTCGTCATCTTTGCCGTGGCCACGAGCGGCATGCAGCCGCGTGGCCCGACCGGCGCAGTGGTCGATTCCGCTTCGATCGGCCAATTGTTCATCGCAGCCCTCATACCCGGGCTTATCCTCGCGACGATGCTCGGCGCCACCACCTGGTATCGCGCCTGGCGCAACAACTATCCGCGCATGGAACGAGCGAGCTGGGCTGAATGCTGGCGCGCGTTCCGCGAGGGCATCTGGGGCTTGCTGCTGATCCTTCTGGTGCTCGGCGGCATTTATTCCGGCCTGTTCACGCCGACCGAAGCCGCCGCCGTCGCCGCTGTGTATGCCTTCATCATCGCGGTGTTCGTCTACAAGGGCCTGAAATTCTCGGAAGTGCCGGCGGTGCTGCTCAAGGCGGCATCGATGAGCGCGATGATCCTCTACATCATCACCAATGCCGCGGTGTTCTCGTGGCTCCTTACCTCGGAGCAGATTCCGCAATCCATGGCCGGCTGGATGACCGCGCAAGGCTTTGGCATGGTCGCGTTCCTCCTGGTCACCAACGTCGTGCTGCTGGCCGCCGGCAATTTCATGGACCCCGCCGCGATCACGCTCATCATGGCGCCGATCCTGTTTCCGATGGCCGCCGCGCTCGGCGTGCATCCGGTGCATCTCGGCATCCTGATGGCGGTCAACATGGAGGTCGGGCTGTGCCATCCGCCCGTCGGGTTGAATCTCTACGTCGCCTCCGGCATCACCAAAATGGGCATTACCGAGCTTACAATTGCCGTGCTGCCATGGCTTCTCACCATGCTGGTCTTTCTGGCGATGGTGACCTACATCCCCGCGCTCTCGCTATGGCTGCCGCACGCCTTGGGGATGCTCTGAGCATGATCCGGAAAAGTGGAAAACGGTTTTCCGAAAAGATCATGCTTCACTAGGTTCCTAGAGTGCCAATGGCTTCAATCTGAAGCGATTGCGCTCTAGGACGCCTGGCGGAGCGCCGACCGGGCACCACGAAGCCCGTCGAGGAGCGCTTTCGCGCGCGCCATCGAAAATTTGCGTGACGATTTGTCGAACGCCTCACCGGCGTCGGGCATCATGTAGCCGTGCTGGACGGCCGGGAAAATGTGCAAGTCGAGGTTCTTCACGCGCGATGCGATGGCGCGATAGGCGTCCTGCACTTCCGCGGGCGCTGCGTGATCGCGGTCGCCCCATATGATGCACATCGGTTCGTGCACGCCCTCGATGTCCTTGATGAAATCGAGCATCGTGGTGCCGTGACAGGACATGCCGGCGGAATAGCCCAGACGCTTCGGCCCGATGATGGCGTAGGGGCCGCCGTAGCAGAAGCCCATCACCGCGGCGCGGCCGTTGAATTGCGGCAGCGTGCGCAAATACGCCAACGTGTCGGTGAGGTCGGTTTCGCCGGCCTTGATCAGTTCGAGACGCGGCTGCGCGCGTTTTTTGGCGCGTTCGTCGTCGCGCGACAGCGGTCCCGGGACCGATCGCCAAAACAGATCGGGTGCGGCGACGATATATCCGTCGGCTGCGAATTCATCGGCGATCGCCCGAATATCGGCATCGACGCCATGAATGGCGGAGGCGAGTACCATCGCCGGCATCGCGGCGTCAGTTTTGGGCGTAACTAAATAGCAATCGAACTCGCCGCCGCCGCTGGCGCGAATTTTGACATTTTGGCCGGCGTTCTGACCGGACGTGTTTTGAGATGACATGCCTACCTCCCAATTTCTGACAATCCCGATAGTATAGACGGTGAAAGGCCTCGCCAATAGCCGGCCGGCAACCCTAAGCGGCGAAATCGTCCGGGCGGAGTTCGATCGGCGCGCCGTGCGGGGTGCGCGCGCAGGCGCAGCGCCAAGCTTGTACGGTGCGCGACAGCACGTCCGCGTTCGCTAGTCCCGTTGCGGCGACGATGCGCTCCAGCGTGGCAAGCCAATGCAGATAATAAGTCTCGCCGGTCTCGGGATCGCCGGCGGTTTGTGCTTTCTTGATCTCATCGGCGAGTGTCGCCGCCCATTCCTTCCAGGTGAAAACGCCGCGCTCGTTGAGCGAAAGCGCCAACGCAAAGGCTTCCGCCTCCCAGGGCGCGCGGAATACTGGGCCGTCTTCGTCGCGAGGGATGCTTTGCACGGACTGTGTCGCGCGAAGCGTGGCGGTGTCGGCGCTCATGCCGACTCCAAGTACGGCTCGAACGCCTCAATCGAAACCTTAAGCGAGGGCTCCGCGCTGTCGCCCCATAATTCGCGGCCTTCGAACAGCACCGTGTAAAGCCACTGCGGGTCTTCGCCCTTGCCGAGCGCGGCGGTGTCAGGAAAGACGTGACAGCCGCGCAGCGCCTCGACCACGCCGGTGCGGCCGCGCGCGTAGCGCGGCAGGCGGGTATGCGTCGCCGGATGAATGTTCTTGGTGCGCACGCGGTCGCCGGGCTTGAAGCGCGCGGGTGCCTGCGCCGGCCGCGCAAAGGAACCGCGCGTCAGCGTGTTCGGTACGTCGGCGGCGGCGAGCTTGCGCTTGAGCGTCTTGCCGGGACGCAGCGCATGGCCTGCCTTGATCTCATCGGCGTCGGCAAGCCCGCGCGCGACCACAAGATTTTCCAGCCGCACCGCCCATTTTTTATAATAGGAGCTCGACAGATAGACATCCGGCGGAAGTTCCTCGATGCCGGCGCGTGTCTGGTCGATCGTCCACACGCCGGTGTAACCCATGGCGCGGTTGAGCGCGAGGCAGCGGCCTTCCCATTGCGAATGAAAAACGGGCTCGTCCGGCTCCGGCTCGACTTTGCCGAAACCGTGCATGCCGCCCATATCGTGAATGCCGTCCATTACGCGATCTCGCTCGGCTGTTTCGGCAGGCCGGTGCCGATCATGCTGTCGCGGGTGACGAGCGCAGCGAGCTTTTCTTCGCTCCAGCCTGCTGTGCGTTGCGGCCGCATCGGCAGCACGATGAAGCGCGTCTCCGCGGTCGAATCCCAAACGCGGATATCGGCGCCCGCCGGCAGCGTGACGCCGAAATCGGCAAGCACGCCGCGTGGATCGATAACCGCCCGCGAACGATACGGCGCCGATTTATACCAGACCGGCGGCAGGCCGAGCACTTCCCACGGATAACAGGAGCACAGCGTACACACGATCATGTTGTGCAGCTTCGGCGTATTCTCGACCGCGATGAGATGATCGCCGACGCGATTGAGAAAACCGAGCGGTAGGACTGCCTTGCTCGCGTCCTCGATGAGCGCGCGCTTGAACGCCGGATCGCTCCAGGCCTTGGCGACGACGCGCGCGCCGATATGCGGGCCGACCTTGGTTTCATAGGCCTCGATGATTTTGTCGATCGCCGCTGGGTCAAAGTAGCCTTTCTCGGCCAGCACGGTTTCGAGCGCGCGGACGCGCAATTGCATCTCGTTGAGCTCCGAGCCGTGCTCGTGGTCATCGTGGTCGTGATCATGGTCGTGAGCCATGGCGGACACTCCATTCCCGGAACGGCAGATTGCCCATTATAGTATGCCGGGACAGCCATGAGAAACACGGTCGGGCACATCGCGGACGGTATCGATCGCATGAATGCGGGCATCGGCCGCGTGGCGGCGCAGTGCTGCCTTTACGTCGTGGTCGCCGAATTTGCCGTGGTCGTGATGCGCTACGCATTTGGCCTGGGCTCGATCCGCCTGCAGGAATCGGTGCTCTACGCCCATGCGGGCGTATTCATGCTTGGCGCGGCCTGGACGCTCGCCGTGAGCGGCCATGTGCGCGTCGACGTCTTTTATGCCCAGGCGAGCCCGCGCCGCCGCGCCGTCATCGATCTTGTCGGCGCGATCATCTTCCTCGCGCCTTTTGCGGCGGCGCTTGTCATGCTGTCCGTCCCTTATGTGGAGCGATCCTGGCATAGTCTTGAAGGCTCGCCGCAGCCGAGCGGGCTGCCCTTCGTCTATCTGCTCAAGACGCTCATTCCGCTGTTCGCGGTTCTCATCGGCCTGCAAGGCGTGGCGCAGGCCATCCGCGCCGCACTTGTCCTGAGTGGGCCACGCTGACCATGGGCGAAACCCTTGCGGTTGCGATGGTGGTCGCGGTCTGCGCGCTCTTGCTTGTCGGTTATCCCGTTGCGCTGACGCTTGCGGGCGTTTCGCTCGGCTTTGCTGTCGCCGGCGCGGCGGGACGCGTGATGCAGCTATCGCTCCTCGGCGCGCTACCGGCACGCATTTTCGGCGTCATGACCAACGATGTGCTGCTGGCGATCCCGTTATTCATATTCATGGGCGTAATGCTGGAGCGCTCACGCATTGCCGAGGAATTGCTGGAGACTATGGGCCGTCTCTTTGGGACGCTGCCCGGCGGCCTCGGCTTTTCCGTTATCATCGTCGGCGTTCTGCTTGCCGCCGCCAAGGGTGTTGTCGGCGCGACGACCGTGACGATGGGATTGATCGTGCTGCCGACCATGCTGCGCCACGGCTACGACAAGGCGCTCGCGGCGGGGACCGTCGCGGCGACGGCGACGCTGGCGCAAATCTTTCCGCCGGCGACCGTATTGGTGCTGCTCGGCGATCAGCTCAGCAATTCCTATCAGGCGGCGCAATTGGCGCAGGGTAATTTCGCGCCACAGACGGTTTCCGTCGCGGATCTGTTCGCCGGCGCGATCATTCCCGGTCTCGTGCTGGTCCTGCTCTACATGCTTTATCTGATCGCAATCGCGATTTTCTTCCCCAAAAAATCACCGGCCATCGCGCCGGATCCCGCCGCGCCATGCGGCTTCGCGCTCATGCGCCGGCTCGTGGCGGTCCTCATCGCGCCGATCGCGCTGATCCTTGCCGTGCTCGGCTCCATTCTCGGCGGCGTGGCGACGCCGACGGAAGCAGCGTCCGTCGGCGCGGTCGGCGCGATCCTTTTGGCCACGCGTAGCGCCGGGCTCGCCGGACTTCTCATTCCGGTGGCGGTGCGTACCACCCAGATCACCAGCATGATTTTTCTTATCCTGATCGGCGCGACGCTGTTCAGCCTCGTCTTCCGCGGACTCGGCGGCGATGTGATGGTGGAGCGCACGCTGACAAATCTGCCCGGCGGTGTCGCCGGCGCGACGCTTGCGGTGATGGCGGCCTTGTTCGTGCTCGGCTTCGTGATGGACGCTTTCGAGATTATTTTTGTTGTCGTGCCGATCGTGGCGCCGGTGCTGCTGCAAATGCCGGGCGTCAATCCGGTCTGGCTCGGCGTCATGATGGCGGTGAACTTGCAGACTTCCTACATGCACCCGCCGCTCGGCCCGACATTATTCTATTTGCGCGGCGTCGCGCCACCGGAAGTGACCACCCGGCACATTTATCTCGGCATCATTCCGTTCGTGCTGATCCAGCTCGCGATGCTGGTGGCGCTGTGGTTCTTGCCGGGCCTCGCAACGTGGCTGCCGCACAAGCTTTACGGCTCCTGAGTTCACAGATCGCCGAGGCCGTAATCCTTCCAGCGCTCGGTGACGCGTGCTTCGTCGTCAGCGGCGGGTTTCACCGTGGGCGGAAAGCGCTCGCCACCCCATTCCGGGCGCTTCGGATTTTTCCATGAGCGCGTGGCGTCGATCAGCATGCGGTTCCACAGCCCCGTGCCGAGCTGCGCCACATCGCGATCTTCCATCGGCGTCGACGGATCGATCGGCGACCCGAAAATCCCCGGAAAGATCACGACGCCGCCTTCGCCGGCATTGACGCGATGCGCGAAAGCCCATTCGACCTGCTCGTCCTGCGCCGGATCGATGTCCTCTTCCACCACGGTGACGTGCTTGTAGCGGTATTGCGCGGCGCTGTTGCCCCAGAGCGCCGCCGCGATCTGCTTCGGCTGGCCCTGATAATGCTTCTTGATCTGGATGCGGATATTGACGCCGTTGGTGATCGGCGGCGCATAGACGTCGAGGATGCCGGGAATGCCGGCGCCGTTCAATATATTCCAGGCGATGGCGGCGCGCTGCACCGAGGACATGACGCTGTTTTCGCTGTAGGAGCCCGGCAGCGTTCCCTCGAGCGAACCGACAAAGATTGGATCGCGGCGGTGGGTGATGCAGGTCACCTTCATGCTTGGGCGCGGCGTCGGCAAATCCGACACGTAGCCGGTGAATTCGCCGAATGGGCCTTCCATCTCGTACGTCGCCGGATCGTCGCTGATCGTGCCTTCGATGACGATCTCCGCGCTGGCCGGAACAAGCAGATCGACCGTTTCGCAGCGCACGAGCTCTGCCGGCTCGCCACGATAGCCGCCCATGACGTCCCATTCGCAGATGCCGGCCGGCAGTGGCGATCCGGCGAGGAAGGCCATGATCGGATCCCAGCCGATGATGCAGGCCACGGGCATCGGCTTGCCGCGCGCCGCCCATTTGACGAAATGGGCGCCCCAATGCTGACCGCCTTTGACGAGCAGGAAGGGCGCGGTGTCCTTCTTGCCGATCATGCCGCGATAAATGCCAACATTCATCACGCCGGTATCGGGATCTTTGGTCACGATGGCAGTGAAGGTGTGGATGTAACGCCCGCCCTCCAGATAGTGCCATTTGGGAACCGGAAACTCGGTCTGGTCGATGGCATCGCCGCGGACGATGACGTCTTTCACCGACCCGCCGGGCACGATGACCGGCGCAATCGTCTCGCGGTTTTTCTTCATCACGTGCTGGACCAATTCGCGATTGGTGGCATCGCGCGGAAAGCCAAGCGCGAGCGCCAGTCGCGATCGGGCGCCGAGCCCGCTGACAAAAAGCTTAGTGCAGCGGCCGTTCGCGTAGCCTTTGATATTTTCGAAGACGAGCGCGGGTCCCTTTTTCTCCAGCACGCGCCGGGTGATGGCGCCGATCTCGCGGTCCCAATCGACTTCGGCCTTGATGCGCCGCAGCTCGCCTTGCTGTTCGAGGCTCGCCATCCACTGCCGCATGTCCAGAAAGCCCATCGCGTGCGTTCTCCCGCCAAGCTTGATTGCGGCATTAATTCCCGCAATTGTTCGGCTCCGCAATGGGTTATTCGCGAAGGCCTTGCCGGGGAGACACCATGAGTGCAGCACAGATATTCGATCTTCACGGCAAAGTGGCGCTGGTAACTGGCGCATCGAGCGGGCTTGGCGTGCGCTTCGCCGAGGTTTTGGCGGAAAACGGCGCAGCGGTCGTGCTGGTGGCGCGGCGGGCCGAGCGGCTTAACGCCTTGAAGGCGGGGATCGAACAAGCCGGCGGCAAGGCGATTGCCGTCGAGGCCGATGTCTGCGACCGCGCGGCGATGCGGCGTGCCTTCGATGCGGCGGAGAAAGCTTTCGGCACGGTGACGATCCTGGTCAACAATGCCGGCGTGGCGCATGCCGGCCGCGCCGTCGATCTGCCCGAGGAGGAATGGCGGCGCATATTATCGACCAATCTCGACGCCGTGTTCTTCACCGCGCAGGAAGCGGCTCGCCGCATGCTCGCGGCCAAGGCCGGCGGCGCCATCGTCAACATCGCGTCGGTGCTCGGCCTCGGCGTCGACAAGGGCGTCATTGCTTATGCCACGGCCAAGGCCGGCGTGATCCAGATGACCAAGGCGCTGGCGCTCGAACTCGCGTTCAAGGGCATTCGCGTCAACGCCATCGCGCCGGGCTGGATCGTCACCGAGATGAACCGCGATTTTCTCTCCGGCGAACGCGGCGCTGAGCTCAAACGCGAAATCCCGATCGGCCGTTTCGGCGAGGAACGCGATCTCGACGGCCCGCTGCTCCTGCTCGCGTCCGATGCCGGCCGCTATGTCACCGGCGCTACCATCGTCGCCGACGGCGGTCAGGTGGTGGCGTTGCGCGCGTAGAACCGGCCAGGGCAATAAGCATGGGAGTAGAGCAGGCAGTTCTGGTGCTGGCCGGCGCATTGGCCGGTGGCATCGTCAATGGGCTCACCGGCTTCGGCACCGCGCTCACGGCTCTGGGCATTTGGCTCTATGCGATAGATCCGGCCGTCGCGTCGTCGCTGGTGATCTTTTGCTCCGTCTTTTCGCAGCTGCAGACGATGCATTTGATCTGGCGCTCGATCACGTGGCGGCGCGTTCTTATCTTCATATTGCCGGGAGTTGTCGGCGTGCCGATCGGAACGCTGCTCCTGCCACATATCAGCACGTGGATTTTCAAGCTCGTCGTCGGAGGTTTTCTGGTCGTTTATTCGAGCTATGTGCTGGCGCGAAAAATCCAGATCCAAAGCGATTGGGGCGGGAGTTTTGCCGATGGCGTTGTCGGTTTCTTCGGCGGCATTCTCGGTGGTCTCGCCGGCCTGTCCGGCGTGCTTCCGGTTGTTTGGACCGACGTGCGCGGCTGGGCCAAAGAGCAGCGCCGCGGCGTGCTGCAGACTTTCAATATGGCGATATTGTCGCTCGCGCTAGCCTCTCACGTCATATCGGGCTTGGTGACGCGGCAAGTCCTCATAGCAGCGATCATCGCTCTGCCTGGCACGATCGCGGGCGCGCACTTCGGCGCGTTCATCTACCGGCGGCTTGCCGATCATAGCTATCAGCGCGTCATCATGGCGATGCTGCTGCTGTCGGGCATCGCGCTGATCTGGACCAGTCTATAAAGACACCGTGTTGATATTCGAGGTGCCCGCTGCCGGGATGGTCAATGGCCGTGTGTTATGTGTGGTGGTGACGTTGTCCCTGTTGCCTGCTGCGTCGACTGGATGATGACCTGGAAGGCGTCATCCTCGCCGGTGCCCGTTGAAAGCCACGGCGGCTCCGGACAAGCCTTCGTGGTGGGCGTGCCGCAATCCCGAAGCTGAACAGTGTTAAGTCCGCCGACGCCGCCGTTCTGTCCGAATTTGCTCGACAGATATTTGATGTAGTACTCGATCTCGGCGGCGGTGACCCGCACCGGCTGCCCCGGCGGCGTGTTCCAATTGGTGATGGTCACGACAAAGCCGGGGCGCGTGACCACGATGGTGCCGCCGCCGTTCTGAATCGTAATCGTGCCGAAGTGGTTGATCACCTCGGTGCCGTTCGGGCCGTGGATGATGGTGACCGTTCCGCCGCGGATGCCGATGTTGGCTTCGGTGGTCGAGATCGTCACTTCGCCCTGGTGGCTTAGCTTGCCGCCGACGTAGCGCATCGCTCCTTCGGTCAGCTTGGCCAGCATATGGCCGTCGCCGGAATTCGGATCGTAGACGAATTCGTCGATCAGGATGCTGGTGTTGGGCGCGATACTAAGCGAGCTCTTGTCGAGGAACAGCAATTGCGCGCTGCCGGACGGCGTGGTGTGAATGCGCTCCTTGTGCACGACGCGGGCGCCGACGGTGAGCGCCACGGTCGAACCGCCGGGCGGCGTGGTCTCCGACGTCGGATTGACGGCCGTCGCGGTCCCGACCTGTTGCGCCAGAGCGGGCGCGGCCGCCAGGATGACGCTCGCGAAGACGACGGCAATCGTTTTCCAAACTGTCATGGCGTGCCTTTAAAATTTAAACGACGGCCCGGCTGTGACCGACAGGTCCCGCATCGAGAACGCCGCCACGTTGGATACATCGTCACGATATTGCACCAGCGTTCCAAAAATGAACTTTTCCCAGATCGGGATTTCGAGGCCGAGACCGACGCGCCATTCGGTCGTGTGCGCGGTCGTCAGCGGATCGATGGTCGGATCGGGCGCACCGTACAGCCAGCGCGTCACGCCGGCGGTGGGAATGATCGTCCACGGCCGGCCGGTGCCGCCAAGAGAAACATTCCACGGCAGCCAGACATCGGCCGCGTAACTGTCATAGCTGTCGAAGGCAAATTGGTCGCTGGCATGCGCATAAGCCACGCGCGCCTGCCAGCTCAGTCCCGATCGCAGCGGCTCGAAAGCCTGGAGCCCGTAGGTCGACAGTGTACCGCTCAAGCCGCTGGCGAGCGGATAGAGGGTAGAATTGCGAAAGCTTTGCTGCACGATCTCGGCATAGGGATCGAGCGATATATCTCCAGCCCTGCCATGCAGCGTCAGGCCGCCGCCGATGCCGCCGTAATAAGGCGCGTCCGCCAACAAGCCGCCGGCGGCCACCACATAGGGCTTGATCGTCACGCCGTTTACGTCGCCCGGAGACAGCGCGAAGCGCGGCCCGGCCCGAACTTCCATCAAGCCGACATCGAATTGGTGCAGCGTGAATTGTTGCGCGTCATAGCCGAGAAACGACGTTTCGAACGTCTCGCCGGTCTGGGTTTCGAAATCGTGGACGTAGTTCAAGCCGAATGTTCCGAACCAATTCCAATCCGGCCTGGCGAAGAAGGAACTGTTGAAATTCTGGCCGGATGCCAGGACAGTCCCCGAACCCGGGCCCAGGCTGGCATTGCTCTGATAGCGTACGCCGCTTTGGACGAAACCGGTGAACTGGTCGGGCTGCAGCTTTTTGTCGATGAGCGCGAGAATGTCATCGATCTTCTGTTGCAGTTCGGGCGTGACGTCCGCCATTTGCAGCGCGGTCTGCAAATAGCCGCGCGCCATGTCATAGGAGCCGAGCTCATAATAGAGGACGCCGAGATTGAAGCGCGTTAGCGAAAGCTTCGGATTGTAGAACAGCAACTGCTCGTAGGCGCTGATGGCAGACTCGATGTCGTCCGCCTGCGACGCGCCGGCTGCGTATTGCTCCGTGTTGCTCAGATTGCCCGGCCGCGCCAACACGCCCTGGAACAGCGGATTGAGATTTTGCGCAAAATCGGACGCGGTTTGGCCGGAGGCCGATACCTCCGAAAGCGCAAGCAAGGCTAACGGCGCAACGGCGCTCGCTAATCGGCTCCAAGCTGCGCCCCGGGCCTTGACCTGCATTGTCTCCGTCGCCCGCCGACCCGGCCAGGATCGGCAGGGTCATTGACGGTATTTTATTATTGTCCGCCCGCTGCTGCGAACAGACGCCAAGCTACTACCGCCGCCGGGTGAAGTCGAGATTCCCGTTTCGGGCGTAGCTGACCGGGCGAGCCAGTCAGCGTTTCGAATTCTCGCGCACGAGATTGATGATGCCGGAGAAATCGGCCCCGCTGTGGCCTTGTTTCGCGAACTGCTCGTAGATTTCGGCGGCGCGCGCGCCAATTGCATTTTTGACTTTCACCGAATCGGCAGCCTCGCGGGCAAGCTTGAGGTCCTTGAGCATCAAAGCGGCCGCGAATCCCGCCTTGTAGCCGTTATTCGCGGGGCTCGTCGGCACCGGCCCGGGCACCGGGCAATAGCTGGTCAGCGACCAGCATTGGCCTGACGAGGCCGATGCGACGTCGAATAGCGCCTGGTTCGAAAGGCCGAGTTTCTCGCCGAGCACGAAAGCCTCGCTGACCGCGATCATCGAAGCGCCGAGAATCATGTTGTTGCAAATCTTCGCCGCCTGACCATTACCGGCATTGCCGCAATGCACGATGCGCTTGCCCATGCGTTCGAGCACCGGCTTGCCGTGCGCGAACGCCTCCGCTGAACCGCCGACCATGAAGGTCAGCGTCGCCGCCTTGGCGCCGCCGACGCCGCCGGAAACCGGCGCGTCGAGCGAAGCGATGCCGCGCTCGATCGCCATCGCGTGCGCGGTGCGCGCGCTGGTCACGTCGATGGTCGAGCAGTCGATGAAAAGCGCGTCTTCCTTGGCGGCCGGCAGCACGTCCTTCCAAACCGACAGCACATGTTCGCCGGCCGGCAGCATGGTGACGATGACATCGGCGCTTTCGACAGCCGCCTTGGCGCTCGCGGCGATCTGCACGCCGTCCTGCGCGCAGGCCGCACGCAATGCCGCTACGACATCGAAGCCAACAACGCGGTCGCCCGCCTTGACAAGATTAGCGGCCATCGGCGCGCCCATGTTTCCGAGGCCGATGAATCCGATGGTCGCCATGTGCACTCCCCTTTAATTGTCGAATTTCAATTCCAGCGCGCCGACGGACTTGAAGTGCCGTTCGACGATCTCGGGCGTCACCGCTTCGAGCCGGTCCGGCCGCCAGACCGGATTGCGGTCCTTGTCGACGATGGCGGCGCGAATGCCTTCGATGAAGTCATGTTCGGCAATGCACGCCATCGCGATACGGTAATCCTGCTCGAAACTCTCCTCAACTCGCTTGAACGATGCCGCCGCGCGCAGGTTTCGCAGCGTGATCTTGAGCGAAGTCGGCGAGGCTTTGCGCATTGTTTCGAGCGCCGCGCATGCTGCGTCCACATCGCAGCCGCGCAAGCGATCGATTATGTCTTCGACAGTATCTGCGCCGTAGCAGCGATCGATCCATGACCGCGCCGCAGGCAGAAGACCAGGCGCGGGCGCAACGGAAAGCTCGCCGAGCCGTGCCTTGACCTCGCCCGCATTGCGGCAATCCGCGAGGGCCGAAGGCAGCTCCGCAAGTCTCGCCGCGGGAATATGAGTGTCGGCAAGCCCGCTATCGATCGCGTCGGCCGCGCCGATGCGGTTGCCGGTGAGGGCAAGATAAGCGCCGATACATCCGGGCGCGCGCGACAATGGAAAGGAGGCGCCGACATCGGGAAAGAATCCGATCCCGACTTCCGGCATGGCGACCATTGAGCGCTCGGTGACGACGCGATGCGCCGCATGCGCCGAAAGCCCGACACCGCCGCCCATCACCAACCCATCCATAACTGCGATTGCGGGCTTCGGATAACGTGCGATCAGGACATTCAGATGATACTCGGTCGCCCAGAAGCGCTCCGGCAGCGAATCGCCGGACTTCGCCGCGTCGTATAGCGCGCGAATATCGCCGCCGGCAGCGAAGGCACGACCGCCGGCGCCGTCGATGAGCACCGCGCCGACGGCGGGATCGTCCGCCCATTCGCGCATGAACGCCGTCATGGTGACGGCCATATCGAGCGTGATGGCGTTCAGCGCTTTCGGCCGGTTCAGCGTGATTTGCCGCAGCGAGCCAAGCTCGCGAACCAGAACGTCGCTGTCTTGAACAACCGTTCCGCTCATCGCCCGACAAGGTTTCTTGCCACGATGAGGCGCATGATCTCGTTGGTGCCTTCGAGGATCTGATGCACGCGTAAATCGCGCACGATCTTCTCGATGCCGTATTCCGCCAGATAGCCGTAGCCGCCGTGCAATTGCAGCGCCTGATTGGCGACGTTGAAGCAGGTATCGGTGACAAAGCGCTTGGCCATGGCCGACATTTGCTTCGCGCTGTCGTCCTTGCGATCGAACGCCGCGGCGGCGTGCCAGAGCAAGGCGCGCGAGGCTACAAGCTCGGTCGCCATATCGGCGAGGCGGAATTGCAGCGCCTGGAATTCGTCGAGACGTTTGCCGAATGCCTTGCGCTCTTTCATGTAGGCGAGCGTTTTTTCGAACGCCACCTGCGCCCCGCCCAGCGAACAGGCCGAGATATTGAGCCGGCCGCCGTCGAGGCCGGCCATCGCGATCTTAAAACCGATGCCTTCGTCGCCGAGCCGGTTGGCGACCGGCACCCGCATATCCTGGAAAACCACGGCGCGCGTCGGCTGGGCATTCCAGCCCATCTTGCGCTCGTTGGCGCCGTAGGAAATGCCGGCCGTGTCGCCCGGTACGATGAAGGCGGAAATTCCGGACGGTCCGGCGCCGCCGGTTCGCGCCATGACCACATAGAGGTCGCCGGCGCCGGCGCCCGAAATGAACTGCTTCTGCCCGTTGAGCACGTAATGATCGCCGTCGCGCACGGCGCGTGTCGCCAGCGCCGCGGCATCCGAGCCGGCGCCCGGCTCGGTCAGGCAGTAGCTCGCCAGAAGCTCCATGGTGCAGAGTTTCGGCAGCCAAAGCTTACGCTGCTGGTCCGAGCCAAAGGCATCGATCAGCGACGCGGTCATGTTGTGGATCGACATATAGGCGGCGACGGTCGGACAGCCGGTGGCAAGCGCCTCGAAGATCAATGTCGCGGTCAGCCGCGACAGGCCCGATCCGCCGACGCCTTCGGAAATGAAGATGCCGCCCATGCCGAGGGCTGCGGCCTTGCGCATCTCGGCGACGGGAAAATGCTTGGCCTCGTCCCAGGCCACGGCATTGGGCGCAAAAAACTCGTCGGCGAAGGTGCGCGCCATATCGCGCACCGCAATTTGGTCCGCGTCGAGAGCGAATTGCGAGGACGGGTGGGGGGATGGATTGAGCATCGAGGTTTTCCGTTAGGACAAGGTGACGGTCCTATCCATCCGCGGCGTTCGCTGCGGCGAGATTGCCATCGGCCGTCGCCGTGCTGCGCGTCTGCCAGAAATTGTGAGCCGCCATGCCGACGGCCATGGCGATCACAAAGACGATCACCGGTGACGACAGCGTCGCTAAATTCTCAATGGCTGGTCCCGGGCATAATCCCACCAAGCCCCAGCCGATGCCGAACAGCACGGCGCCGGCAATGAGCGGCCGGTCGATAGCCGTCGCCGTGGGCCATTGGCTTTGCGCTTCGAATATCGGCGGGCGCGGCCGGACCAGCGCATAGCCGACGCCGGTCACCGCAAGCGCTGCCACCATCACGACGGCAAGGCTCGGGTCCCAATTGCCGCTCGGCGCGCCGAAGAAATCGAGGAAGCCTAAAATCTTGGCGGGCTGGATCATGCCGGAAATGTAGAGGCCCCAGCCGAAGACGTAACCGCAGACGAGACTTGCGAGCGCGCGCATCGCTTAGCCTCCCACAACGTGTCGCATCAGGGCGACGACGATGACCGCCGTGACCATGAAAATAGCCGTTGCCGCGATCGAGCGCGGCGACAGCCGCGCTATCCCGCATATGCCATGCCCGGACGTGCAACCGCTGCCGAGCCTGGTGCCGAATCCGACCAGGAGGCCTGCGACCGCGACGGTTACCATGCTCGATGGCAGCTGCGGCACCGGCACCGTGGAACCGAGCAGCATGGCGGTGAGCGGCGCCGCGATGAGGCCCAGGATGAAGGTTGCGCGCCAACCGCGATCGGTGCTGACCGGATCGATCAAGCCCGCGGTAATTCCGGTGATGCCGGCGATACGGCCGTTGAACAGCATCAGCAACACGGCGGAGAGGCCGATCAGCGCGCCGCCGATTGCCGCCGAGATTGGAGTGAAATTGGCCATGGCGTTCCTCGTTTTGGACGCGCTTGTCGCAGCCGCGCGATAGGCTAAAGATTAGGCCGACCCACTCTCCCCCGCAACGAGAGCCGCCGGCATGGATTTCACCCTTTCGCCCGAGATCGAGGATCTGCGCCAGCGCACGCGCGCCTTCATCGAGGAGCATGTGCTGCCGCTCGAGGCCGAGCCGCTTAACTTTTCCGAGCATGAGAACATCCCGCTGTCGCGTCTTGCTCCGGTGCAGGAAAAGGCGAGGCAGGCCGGGTTATGGGCGCCGCAATCGCCCAAGGAATTCGGCGGCATGGCGCTGCCGATCGTCGCCTGGGCGGCGATCTACGAGGAAGCCGCGCGATCTTTGTTCGGCGCGCTCGCTTTGAACTGCCAGGCGCCCGACGACGGCAATATGAATCTTCTCGCGCGCGCCGGCACGCCGGCGCAGAAGGAATGGTGGCTGCGCCCGATCGTCGACGGCAAGGTGAAATCGGCCTTCGCCATGACCGAGCCGGCGCCCGGCGGCGGCTCCGACCCGGGCATGATCCGCACCCACGCCGAAAAGCAAAACGGCAAATGGGTGATCCGCGGCCGCAAATGGTTCATCACCGGCGCGGCCGAGGCGGCGCATTTCATCGTCGTCGCGCGCACCTCCGACGACAAGCGCCGCGGGCTCACCGCATTTCTCTATCACCGCGACCAGCCGGGCTGGCGCATCGTGCGGCGCATTCCGATCATGGGGCCGGAGGAACATGGCGGCCATTGCGAGCTTGAATTCGACGGCCTCGAAGTTTCCGACGACAATGTATTGCTTGGCGTCGGCGACGGCTTGAAAGTCACGCAGATCAGGCTCGGCCCGGCGCGGCTGACGCACTGCATGCGCTGGCTCGGACTGTCCAAGCGCTGCATGGAGATCGCGCAGGATTACGTCAACAACCGCGAAGGTTTTGGCGTAAAGCTCGCCGACCGCGAAAGCGTGCAGATAAAGCTCGGCCAGGTGGCGCAGCAGATTCAGATCGGCCGCCTCCTCACCATGCACGCCGCCTGGAAGCTCGACCGCGGCGATCGCGCGCGCAAGGAAGTTTCGATGGCGAAAGTGCACGTCGCCGACACGCTGCATAATGCCTGCGATACCGCGATCCAGCTCAACGGCGCCCGCGGCTATTCCAAGGACACGATCCTGGAATGGATCTACCGCGCCGCACGTGCCGCGCGCCTGGTCGATGGTGCATCGGAGGTGCACAACATGGTGCTGGCGCGTTTCCTGCGCGAGGAAGGCCGCAATTTCTGGACCTGGAGCGCGGGGAACCTGGTGTGAGCGACGGCTGCGCTACGGGTTACTACCGACTGTGCCAATGACCGACAAAAAATAAACCCACCGGCGGGGATGAGACGCCGGCATAGGCAAGGTTTGCCGTGTTAGCTCAGGCCCCGAACCAATCGGGATGCTGGGTCAGCGCCACCACGCTGCAGGCGAAGACCAGCACGCAAATGGTCCATAACAACAGGGCCAAATACCTTTCGTCGGTCATAACCGGCCGCGATGCAATCCACGTGCCAAATCAGCCGACAACGTCCTTAAGAATTGAGTACGTCTGTCTTGCCGATGTCCGTGTTTATGGTCTGTTTGCGGGTTACTCGGGAATGCTGCCTTGCTTTGTTGGCGTGGCGTAGCGAAACCTTCGCGACATGCCATTTGCGCCCTCATGCACCGCAGGAAACCGCATTGTTGTTTAAGGCGCTACGCCGAGCCGCTTCAGGCCACCTCTCTCTCCGCATGAAATTTTGGAAAGAAAGACCTGTATTAAATTTTAGAAAGAAAGTCCGTATTCCAGCGTCGCTTAGTCCCGCCAGTTCGGATCAATCCCGTCGAGTATGCGCAAGTAAGCCGGCCAATCGGCCGAGCCGCGGCCGGAATCGTGATGCGCGTATTGATTCGCGGTCTTTTCGCAGATCGCCGCGGGAATCTCGACGAGCTCGGTGCCGGTCGCTTCCATGGTGAGCTGGATGCGCGCGGCCTCGAGCAGCGACTTCATCAGCACGAAGGCCTCGCGCATGGTCTTGCCGACCGTGAGCAGCCCGTGATTGCGCAAGATGAGCGCGCGGTTGTTTCCGAGCGCCTTGTTGATGCGCGCGCGCTCGCCGAAATCCTCCGTGATGCCTTCGTAATCGTGGTAGCCGACGCGATTGTAGAAGCGGATCGCGGCTTGCGAGACCATGCGCAAGCCGTGTTTCAAGCCGCCGATCGCCATGCCGGTCTCGCTGTGCACGTGAACGGCACAATTGACGTCGGGCCGCGCCGACAGCACGCCGCCGTGGAGCGTGAAGCCCGGCCGATTGACGCCCGCGGATTCGTCGAGATCGTCGTCCATGCTCACTTTGACGAGGTTGGCCGGCGTCACTTCGGTGTAGAGGAGCTCGTGGCGCTTGATGAGGAATTTGCGCTCCTCGCCGGGCACGCGCATGGAGGAATGATTGTAGATGACGTCGTCCCAGCCGTAATGCGCGACCAGCCGGTAGGTCGCGGCGAGGTCGATGCGTGCCTGCCATTCCTCCGGCGCGATGTCCGCCTCGTTAACGGCGGCGAGCTTAACGTGCGTAGTCTTGACGTGCGTGTTCATGGACCGATCTCCGCATGCGATGGACGGCAGTCTAGCATGCGTTCGCGGCATGCAACACGGCCTCCCCACATCGTTTGGCACTGATGCCTTGCCGCAATGGCCAACAATAAGTCGCCACCGCCGTTGATGGCTATGTCAGCTGCGGGTCGCGGCTGTCGTTTATGTTTCGTTACCGCTATTCGCCGTCATTCATCGTCGGTCTTAACGGTTTTCTTCCCATGTCCGAATCGAGACCCCCGCCGCAATAAAGAAGTCGAAACGTTGGCGGCGCTAGATTGAGCGCACGTTTTCGACCGGAATGCATGCCGCCTATGAAATTACATCTGCTGCAGCTGCCAAAGCTGGTCGCGGAGCGCCGCGGCTCCGCTATTTTGGGCGTCGCTATCATCGCAATGCTGTGGGGCGGTATCTTCCTGAAATACGGGCAGGATTCGCGCGGCGACCTGAAGGACGCCGAACGCACCAGTCAAAGCTTCTCGATGGTCTTCGAAGAAAGTGTTCTTCGATCGATCGACGAGCTCGACAATATGTTGTTCTACCTGCGGCGCAATATCGAAGCCCGCAAGGGTACAACGGACTACAACGAAATCCTGCATAGCACGGACATACCGGGGGACATCGTCGTCCAGGTATCGATCATTGATGCGCAGGGCATCATGCGCGCCTCGACCGCCGGTCCGCAACCGGCACCCCCCGTCGATTTGAGCGATCGCGAGCACTTCAGGGCGCAACTGGAGAGCAATGAAGATCGTCTGTTCATCAGCAAGCCGCTGATCGGCCGCGTCAGCGGCAAATGGTCGGTCCAGCTTTCACGACGGTTTTTGAATGCCGACGGCACATTCGGCGGCGTCATCGTCGTCTCGCTCGACCCCGAGCACTTCACGAAGTTCTATAGGAAGGTCGATTTGGCTTCCTCGGGATCGATTTCATTGATCGGCGACGATGGCGTGATCCGCTCGGCCGGCGGTCAGTCCGGCAATGTGAGGATGGGGCAGGACATCCGCGGCACCGAGGCGTTCGACCGAATGCAAAGCGGCGTCAATAGTGTCCTCGAGGAGCCGGATACCTCGACCGGACAGCTTCGTCTGGTTGCTCTGCGCAAGGTTAGAGGTCAGCCGCTTTGGGTGAGCGTCAGCCTCGACAAGAATGAGGTATTGGCCAGTTCCTTGGCGGATCTCCGCAACGGCTGCATCGCGCTCGCGTTGCTGACCTTAGTTCTCCTGGCGGCAATGGAACTGATATTCCGCACCGAGGCGGGGGCACGGCAAAAATCCGAGCAGCTTGCCCGATTGGCTTCGGAGGATTCGCTCACAGGTCTCTTGAACCGCCGCGGCTTTCGCACCGCGCTCGTGGACATTCAAAGTCAGGATCGCGCGCAAACCGAAACGCCAAACCAGGTTGGCTACGCGGTTTTGTTCCTTGACCTCGATCGCTTCAAGATCATCAACGACACGCTGGGCCATCGTATCGGCGATCTTCTGTTGCAGGAGACGGCGAAGCGGCTGCGACTTGCACTCCGATCGACCGATGTGCTGGCCCGGCTGGGCGGCGACGAATTCGCCGTCATAGCGCGCTACGTCAAAACGCGCGCCGCGCTCGATGAACTTGCGAACTCGCTCATCAAGGCGATCCGCGAACCTTTCGAGCTCAGTGGCTATCGGGTCCGGACGACGATCAGCATCGGCATCGCGGTCAGCCCGACGGACGGCGAGGATGCCGACGAACTGGTCGTGGCAGCTGATCTCGCGCTCTACGCAGCCAAGGAGCGTAGTCGCGACGGTCATCAGTTCTACGAAACCTCGATGACCAGGGAGCTGGCCGATCGGCGACAGATCGAGATCGATCTGCGCGAGGCGATCGAGCACAACGAGCTGGAATTATACTATCAACCGATTGTCAACTTGGCCGACAGCAATATCACCGGCTTCGAGGCGCTGCTGCGGTGGAATCATCGAATCAAGGGCTTCGTGCCGCCGTCGGATTTCGTGCCGGTCGCGGAAGATACCGGAATGATGCCGGGGCTCGGCGAATGGGCGCTGGTGGAAGCTTGCAGCAAGATAGCAAAGCTTCCTGGCGACATGACCCTCGCTGTCAATCTGTCGCCTGTGCAATTCTCGGCGCCAGATCTCGTCGATATCGTGCAGCGCGCACTGATCATGAGCGGATTGGCGGCAAATCGCCTCGAGCTTGAAATCACCGAGCGGTTGCTGCTGGAGAATAATGACCAAACGCTTTCCATGTTGCGTCGATTGCGGCAGCTCGGCGTGCGCATCGCGCTCGACGATTTTGGTACCGGTTATTCCGCCCTGAGCTATCTTCGGAAGTTTCCGCTGGACAAGCTCAAAATCGATCGCAGCTTCGTCACCGACATCGCCACGCGAAGCGACCAAGTCGCCATCATCCAGGCCGTGCTCAGCATTGCCCGCGCGCTCGGAATGTCAGTGACCGCCGAAGGCGTCGAGACGGCGATTCAGAGGGACTTCCTAAAGGCGCTGGGCTGCGATAACGCGCAGGGCTATCTGTTTAGCAGGCCGGTTCCGTTCGGAGACATCGTCGAAATGGTCGCCGGCCGGCCGACAAGAAAACTCATCCGTTCCGTCGCCTAAGCGCGATACGCCGTCGCGATTGGCGGCGTTTTGCCGGAAAACTTAAGCGTTCCGCACGGCCATCGTCTTCGGGGCCTTCGGCGCCGCGGCTGATGCCGTTTCACGCTGGGCTTCGCGATAGAGCAGGAACAGCCCCGATGCGACGACGATGCCCGATCCGACGAGGAGGCTGATGGTCGGCACGTCGCCCCACACGAGGAACCCCAGGGCCAGCGACCAAACCAGCAGGAAATAATAGAACGGCGACACCGCGGTGGCCGGCGCCGCATGCAGCGCTTTCGTCCATAGATACTGCGCCGCGGCGTTGGCGACGCCGCTCGAAATGAGAAGCACGGCATGCTGCGGCGTCGGCCAACGGAAACCGAAGACGAGCAGGAAGGAGTGAAATACGGCGAGCGTCACCATCTGCCACATCAACAGCGTGTTTGCCGATTCGGTCTTGCTCATACCGCGGACCGCCACGGTGACACTGCCATACATGACGGCATTGGCGAGCGCGAACAACGCTCCGAGCTGGAACGAGTCGGCGCCCGGTTTGACCACGATGAGGACGCCGATAAATCCCACGAGCAACGTGCCCCAACGCGCCGCTCCGGCGCGTTCCTTGAGCCAAAGAACGGAAATCAGCCCCGAAAACAGCGGCGCCGAGAAATTGATCGCGATGGCGCCCGCAAGCGGCATCATGCTGAAGGCAAGAACCGTGAAAGTCTGCGAGATCGATTGCGACACGCCCCGCGCGATGTGATCGCGGGCCCGTTTGGTCGCGAACACCGACAAGCCGGTCACCGGAAGCATGAAGGCCGAGCAGACGATCAGCGAGGTCAGCGAGCGGGTGAACATGACCTCGCCGACTGGATAGATCGCGACGATCCATTTGCTCAGCGCGTTCGATATCGCAAACATGACCGTCGCGCCGATCATGAACGTGATTCCGCGCACGACGTGATTGTCCCGCGCAGCGCCGGTTTCCTCGTTCGGGATGCGCTCGGCCGGTGACATCGCCAGTTCGGACCCCTCGTCAGGCCGCAGCATCATAAACGCCGCTGATGAGATTGCATTCCAAGAGCCGTGCAGCGACGGTGACAGACGGCGGCGATATCCGGACCAGCTTGTCGCCGATCTCGTCAAGCGTCGCGCCCAGCTTGCGGCGTTCCGCGGCCGCCTGCTCCACGGTGACGGGTGCGAATGAGACTTTCGATCCGATGGGCAGCCGGCCAAGCGCCGGCAGATCCGCCGAGATGACCGTCGCGATCTTGGGATAGCCGCCCGTCGTTTGGTGATCGGCCAACAGCACGATCGGCTGGCTGTTGCCCGGCACCTGGATCGATCCGGTCGCGATAGCATCGGAGACGATGTTAAACCCGCGGCGATGCCGGATTGGTATGCCTTCTAGCCGCATGCCCATACGGTTCGATCCCGCGGTCACGGTGTACTCGGCGGCGAAGAAGCGCTCGATCTCCTCGTCGGAAAAGTAGTCGCTCTGCGGGCCAAGCACGGTACGGAAACAGCGAGGAGCTGTGAGGTCCAAGCCGTCGATTCGATATTCGTCGCGTTCGATTGCCGTAGCGCGATGGAGCGGCAGGACATCGCCCGCGGTCAGCGCACGGCCTTGCCAGCCGCCCATCTTGCCGCGGCAGTCCGTGGATACGCTACCGAGCACCGGCGCGATGTCGAAGCCGCCCTCGACCGCGATGTAGAGGGTCGTGCCGTTCTTCAGCGAGCCGACGCGAATGATTTGGCCGCGCCGAACGCGAACGCTCCGCATCGGCTCGATGGTCTCACCGCTGCCAGAGCTGGCGTCATCTAGAATTTCGATCGCCGCATCAGCGCCGGCGAACGCAAGCCGGACGTCCTCCGCCTCGACGACAAAGCTTGGCCCGATATAAGCCGCCTCCAGCGCACCGGTATTGCTGGGGTTGCCGACCAGCGAATTCGCCGCGCGAAGTGCCACCGGATCGAGCGCGCCGCCAAGTGCCACGCCAAGCCGCTGATACCCGGGACGGCCGAGGTCTTGGACGGTCGTCGACAGGCCTGGCGATATGATGCGCAGCCCCGGGCTCATGCCACGGCTCCGACAAAATCGCTTACGGGCTCGATCCTGAGAACGTCTTCCGACGCCCTGGTGACCAGCGTGTCGTATTCACGGGTGGACACCGGTACGAACGTGACCTTGTCCGCCGGCGCCAAGAGCGCGGTGGCGCGCGCGTGGTCCCAGAGCGGAATCGGGCAGCGTCCGATGATGTGCCAGCCGCACGGGGTTTCGAGCGGAAACACGCACGACATTGTCGCCGCGATCGCCAGCGAGCCGGCCGGGATCCTGGTTCGCGGTGTCTCGAGCCGGTCGAGCGCCAGCTCCGCCGGGACATCGCCCATATAGGCCTGGCCTGGCAGGAAGCCGAGCATATAGACGTGATAAGTGGGCCCGCTATGCCGTTCGACGACTTGTTGCGTGGTGAGCGAGGTCCGCCGCGCGACATCGTCAAGATCGATCCCGAAGCGCGGGTCGTAGCAGACCGGCAAATGCCAGACGTGGCCTGCGACTTGCCGCGCCGTGAGCTTTTGCATCTGCTCGTCGATCCGCGCGACGAGCAAAGCTTCCGGAAGCACAAGCGGTTCGTAATGCACCATCAGCGAGCGGAATGTCGGAACGATTTCTACGATTCCGGCAATGCGCTCGGCATCCAGGCCCTGCGCGAGCGAAAGCACCGCCGTGCTGAGCTCGCGGTCTATGCGGTCGCCGAACTCGACGACGAGCGCCGTGTCTCCTGCCGAAAGGACCTTGTACGCGAGCATGACGACCGCACCCGAACAAAAGCCGCGGGAAAATCGCGAATTAGTTGGGACGAACCGGATTGGCCTGATCGGCGTTTGCGTCGCATTTCGCCGGCTCGGCGGGCAAGAACCACGGCTTGACGGCAACGCCGCGCCGCAGCGAATACATGTAGAAGATCGGCAACTGCGTCGGGAAAAGGCTGCGCAGGTCGCTGCCGTTGAACGTGACGAAGATTGATCCGGGAAATGCCCGTTCAACGACGCGTTGCTCGATCAAATTCATCCGCAGATAGGTCAACGCGCCTTCCTGCGACGTGCCGCCGCCGTGATACCATTTCTCCGCACTGGCGATGAGGCTGGACAGCGTTTCCGCCGTTACGGCTTCTTCGAGTGGTGCGGCTATTCCGACGTTACCGGCGGCTTTGACAAGCTGACCCAGCCAGCACGTGTCGAAGCCGCGCTGCTCGGCCGCAAATCTGATCTCGTCAAAGTAGCGTTCGATGTCTTGCCGACAGTGCCCGTTCAGCTCGGCATGGGTGTCGGTCAAGATCAGCGTCAGTGCCGCGCCGGGCGAATAAACGGCCTTCACGCGGGACGCCAGCGTGGCAAGAAAATCGAGACACTGGGTTTCGGGGGCGGCGGCCTCGTGGCGTGGACCTTTGCCCCAATAGAGCACGAACGGGATGGGGGCTTGCCGCGCTACGGCGTCCGCGATGATCCGCACTATCAGCTTCGGATCGGATGGCTGCTCGCGCTTGAAGGCCCAGGTGTTGAATGAGCGCAGGACCTTTTGCGCGCTGGCGCGGATATTGGCCTCTACCGGCTTCCGCTCTTTGAATTGGTCGCCCGGGTTTGACCCGGCTTTGTCACTGCACGGCGAAGCTCGTCCGTGACTTGCAACGCCTGCGTGTGTCTCATGTTTCTGCGCAAACGACAATGTTGCCGCGTACCCGGCAATAGACGCAACACTACTGGACATGACTTCATTCACCCCGGCATTAACGATTGATTTATAATGATTAAGAGCTTGTTAAAGGTCAATTTTAAACATTAAGAAAGGTTAATTGCTTTTGCCAAAAGCCGCTTTTGTAGAAGCTTTTCTACGTGAACCGGGCTCCCCGGTGTCGCCGAGGTGTCACAACCATGACACGCATTCTGGAACGCAAAAGGTTCATCCCTTCGGCGCTCCATCGCCAACGTCCTTTGGGGTGCGAGCGACGTGTCGCTCGCACCGTGCTGTCTGCGATCCCGAGGTGCCTTGCGCTTCGCACCGCGACCGGGCTGCACGTGACCGCCAACTGGTCGATGATCGCGATGTTCGACGGCGAATTTGCTTCAAACGCAGGCCTACGCTGGCACCGGCCCGCTGAAATATAGCTGGTAGGGCAACTCGCTAGCGTTGCTCCGCCCGCGCCGCGCATCATATTTCCCTGCATAACCGTCCCCCTGGCAATATCGGACCCATAGGGGCAAACTGCCCCCGCCCTGGGGGTAAAGAGGCCTGCGTAATGGCGCTGCGCGACGTCAAACTCGACGATAAATACGACCTCGGCCAGCGCCGCGTGTTCGTGACCGGCTTCCAGGCCCTGGTCCGGCTCTGCCTGATGCAGAAGGAACTGGACCGCCGCAACGGCCTCAATACCGCGGGCTTCGTTACCGGCTATCGTGGCTCGCCGCTGGGCGGTCTCGACAGCCAATTCCTGCGCGCCCGGCCGTTTCTCGAGAAAAGCGACATCCGCTTCCAGGGCGGCATCAACGAAGATCTCGCCGCCACCGCGGTATGGGGCTCGCAACAGGCCGAGCTGCGCGGCGAGGGCAAGTTCGATGGCGTGTTCGGCATGTGGTACGGCAAGGGGCCGGGCGTCGACCGCACCGGCGACGTGTTCCGCCACGCCAATTTCGCCGGCTCGGCAAAGCATGGCGGCGTGCTGGCTTTGATGGGTGACGATCACACCGCCGAATCCTCGACCACCGCGCACCAATCCGAATACCACTTCATCGACGTCATGGTTCCGATCCTCAATCCCGCAGGCGTGCAGGAGGTGCTCGACTACGGACTCTACGGCTGGGCGATGTCGCGCTTCACCGGCGCTTGGACCGCGCTCAAGACCATGCACGAAACCATCGAGTCCACCGCGGCGATCGACGCGAGTCTCGAGCGGATCAATATTGTCATCCCGGACGATTTCCGCATGCCGGAGGGTGGCCTCAATATCCGCCTGAACGATGCGGTCCTGGCGCAGGAAGCGCGCCTGCACGACTTCAAGCGCGACGCCATGCTGGCCTTCGTGCGCGCCAACAAGCTCAACCGCATCATCACGTCCGGCGGACGCGAACCGAAAATCGGCATCATCACCACCGGCAAGAGCTATCTCGACGTCCGCCAGGCCTTCGACGAGCTCGGCATCGACGAGCTCAAATGCAACGGGCTTGGCATCCGGCTGTTCAAGGTCGGCTGCGCGTGGCCGATCAGCCGGCAGGAGCTGAAGGAATTCGCCAACGGGCTCGATCTCATCATTGTCGTCGAGGAGAAGCGTTCGCTTCTCGAAGTGCAGGTGCGTGAGGAACTCTACGGCACGGCCAACCAGCCGGTCTGCATCGGCAAGCGAGACGAAGCGGGGAACTGGCTATTTCCGGTCAAGGGCGCGCTCGATCCCAACGAGGTCGCGATCTGCATCGGCGAGCGGCTTCTTAAGTATCACCGCAACGACGACATTGCCGGCCGCGTGGCGCGGTTGAAGGACCTGCAACGCATTGCCGCCGCAACCAAGGACGTCGCCCAGCGCATTCCTTATTTCTGCTCAGGCTGCCCGCACAACACGTCGACGGTGGTGCCGGAGGGGATGCGCGCTTATGCCGGCATCGGCTGCCACTATATGGCGCAGTGGATGGACCGCTCGACGCTCGGCTACACGCATATGGGCGGCGAGGGCGCCAACTGGATCGGCGAGGCGCCGTTTTCCAACCGCAATCACGTCTTCCAGAATCTCGGTGACGGCACCTACAATCATTCGGGCTATATGGCGATCCGCGCCGCGATCGCGTCGAACACCAACATCACTTACAAAATCCTGTTCAACGACGCCGTGGCGATGACCGGCGGCCAGCCGAACGACGGCGGGCTGACGGTGCCGCAAGTGGCGCGGCAAGTCGCGGCGGAGGGCGCCAAGCGCGTCGTGGTCGTGACCGACGAGCCGGATAAATATCCGAGCGGCACTGCGTGGCCCGATGGAATCACCATCCACCACCGCGACGATCTCAACGAGGTACAGACGGGGCTTGCGGAAATTTTCGGCGTCACGGTGCTGATCTACGATCAGACCTGTGCGGCGGAGAAGCGCCGCCGCCGCAAGCGCCACACCTTTCCCGATCCCGACAAGCGCGTCATCATCAACGAGCTCGTATGCGAGGGCTGCGGCGATTGCGGCGTCAAATCGAACTGCGTTTCGGTTCAGCCGCTCGAAACCGAATGGGGCCGCAAGCGCACCATCGACCAGTCGAGCTGCAACAAGGATTTTTCCTGTGTCAAAGGCTTCTGTCCTTCGTTCGTCACGGTGCACGGCGCCCAGCTGAAGAAAGGCACCGGCGTCGCCGTGGATCATGATCTCGCGCCATTGCCCGAGCCGGCGCTGCCGAAGATCGATCATACCTACAACATCATCGTCACCGGCGTGGGCGGCACCGGCATTGTCACCGTCGGCGGTATTCTCGGCATGGCCGCGCATCTCGAGGGCAGGGGCGTCGGGGTGCTCGACATGGCCGGCCTGGCGCAGAAGGGCGGCGCGGTGTTCAGCCATATCCGGTTTGCGGAAAAGCCGGAGGACATTCATGCGATCCGTGTCGCGGCCGGGCGTGCCGATCTTGTGCTCGGCGGCGATATTGTCGTTGCCGGCACGCAAAAAATCCTTGCCACGGTGAAGACCGGCGCGACTAAAATGGTCGTCAACACCGACGCGTTCCTGCCTGGCGAATTCACCCGTAACGCCGACTTCTCGCTGCCGACCGAGCGGCTCAAGCGCACCATCATGACCGACGCCGGCCGCGACAACGCGTATTTCATCGATGCGTCGCGGATTGCCAATGCGCTGTTCGGCCAATCTATCGGCGCCAACATGTTCATGGTCGGCTATGCCTATCAGCTCGGCGCGATCCCGCTCTCGGCCGCCGCCATCGAAAAGGCGATCGAACTCAACGGTGAAGCAGTTGCCATGAACAAGGCGGCCTTCCACTGGGGCCGCCGCGCCGTGGCTAACCGCGCGGAAGTCGAAAGGCTGGCGCAGCCCTCAACCGGCAGTGAAACCGACGCCGAACATCTCTCGGAGTCCTTCGACGAGACGGTTGAGCGCCGCGAAAAATTCCTCACCGCCTATCAGAACGCCGCCTATGCACGCCGCTACCGGATCTGGGTCGGCAAGGTCAAAGCGGTCGAGGCCGACCGCGTGCCGGACAAGTGCGAGCTCGCCGAAGCGGTGGCGCGGTATCTGTTCAAGCTGATGGCCTACAAGGACGAATACGAGGTCGCGAGGCTTTATACCGACGGCTCATTCGAGAAACAGGTCGCGAACGAATTCGGCGGCGACAATCTACGCCTGGAGTTTCATCTGGCGCCGCCACTTCTTGCGCGCCGCGACAAGACGACCGGCCAGCTGCGCAAGATGAGCTTCGGGCCGTGGCTCCTTCCGACGTTCCGCGTGCTGGCGAAGCTGAAATTCTTGCGCGGCACGGCGTTCGATCCGTTCGGCCGCTCGCTCGAACGTCAGACCGAACGCAAGCTGATCCAAGATTACGAGGTGATGCTCGACGAGCTGCTGGCGCGGCTTACGCCCGAGAACCACCATCTCGCGGTCGGTCTCGCCGTGATCCCGGAAAAAATCCGCGGCTTCGGTCACGTCAAGCAGCAGCACCTTGTCGCAGCCAAAGCGGACGAGGCGGCCTTGCTCGAGCAATTCCGCGCCGGCGCGCCGGTGCTGCTTAAAGCAGCGGAGTGACAATCGCGCCGCGTCGTAATTGTCACATGCCGTGACTTTGCAGCACGCCTTGGCAGCCTTTGCTAAGTCGTGTGCGGTTCGTCTGCAGGCAAGACAAGATCCGCAGTTGATCCGGTATGGCGTCGCGGCACAATCGATGCACGTCGCCGCGGCATGCGTCGTCCTCCTGCTCGTTGTGCGGACCAATTTGGCTTTGCGCCGATGCGGCCGTCGAAATCAAAGAGAGCGCAAAGATAAGGGATACGCTGCGAACCATGATCTGTTCCCTGTGGAAGACGTTGCCTGCGCGAGGATTCTATTTCGCGATGATTCTATTTAACGTCAGCGCAATAGGGCCGAATTGAGACTCCGGCGCCGAAGCCATTGCACGGCCAAATGTTTTGCGCACATGCAAGCCGCGTTTCCATGAGGTATGCTGGTACTATGAACGATCATCCGGCTGATCCCGAAACCGCTGGCGCAGTTGCGGAACAGCTGCCGGTTCCATCGGACCTTTTGCGCGAACCGGAGAGCGCGCCGCCAGCCGGCATCGCGTCGTCCGGCCGAGCTCTCTCGATTGCGCCACCATCGCCCGCACCCGAAGCTACAGCGAATGCCGTGGTGCCTACCTTGGCGCCGGCCGAGGCGACCGCAACGGGAATCGGCGTCCTTCTGGTAAATCTCGGCACGCCCGATGCGCCGACGCCGGCCGCGGTACGAAGCTACCTGAAGCAGTTCCTGGCCGACCCGCGCGTCATCGAAAAGGATTCGCTTATTTGGAAGATGCTCCTCAACGGCATCATCCTGCCGGTGCGGTCGCGGCGCAAAGCGCGCGATTATCAGAAAATATGGAACCGCGAAAAGAACGAATCTCCGTTCAAAACGATTACGCGGTCGCAGGCGGAAAAGCTCGGCGGCATTCTCAAGCCGCTCGGCAAACATGTCATCGTCGACTGGGCGATGCGCTACGCCAATCCGTCGATCGCCTCGCGGCTCCAAGTGATGGTCACTTGGGGATGCGAGCGCATCCTGGTGATGCCGCTCTATCCGCAATATTCGGCGGCGACGACGGCGACGGTATGCGACGAAGTATTCCGTTTCCTGATGGGGCAGCGCCGGCAGCCGGCGTTGCGTATCTTGCCCGCCTATTACGACGATCTGTATTACATCGAAGTGCTGGCATCGTCGTTGCAGGCCGAGCTTAGGGCGCTGTCGTTCACGCCCGACGTCATCATCGCCTCCTATCACGGCATGCCGAAAGAGTATGTGGCGAAGGGCGATCCGTATCAAAGCCAATGCGCGCGCACCACCGAGCTGTTACGCAAGAAGCTCGGGTTCGACGAGCAAAAGCTGATGATGACGTTCCAGTCACGCTTCGGCCGCGCGCAATGGCTCGAGCCATACACCATCAATACGGTGAAAGCGCTCGCCAAAAAGGGCGTGAAGAATATCGTCGTGGTGACGCCGGGATTTTCCGCCGATTGCCTGGAAACTCTGGAAGAGATCGCGGTCGAAAACGCACGCGCCTTCAGGCGTGCTGGCGGAGAAAATTTTGCTGCCATCCCGTGCCTCAATGACAGCGAGGCGGGCATGCTGATGATCTGGCAGCTCGCCATGCGCGAACTCAAAGGCTGGGTGTGAGCGAGCGATGCAAGACGGCTCGCTGCTCTCTTGGACGTGGTTCGGCCTGGCGCTCGTCCTCTTCGTGATCGAGGCGCTGCGGCCGGGCAGATTCGCGCTGTGGCTCGGCTTCGCCGCGGTGCTGGTCGGTATCGTCGCTTCGGTGGCGCGCTGGCCTTGGCCGGCCGAGATCGCCGCCCTCGCGATATTCGCCGCCCTTCTCGTCCCGGCCTGGCGCCGGTACGAGCGGAAAGCCTGAGGCGGTCCAGAGACTTAGCCACCGCCACCGTGGCCGAGCCGCAATCAACCTCTCGTTAACCATATCCGTTTTAACTCCGTTAACCAGCGGTCTGCCGTCCGGCGGCCCGTGCCGGTTGTCGCGTGGCGATTGCCGCGAGGTGACGCGGACAGGCCGCTTCGGGGCGAGGAGGTCGCAGGTGCCGCGCCGTTGCCGACCACTGAGCGTCACCGGCTTGGCTGTGTCGGCGGCGGGCTGCGCTGGCTTGGCGGCCATCTTGGCGCTCGCGCTCCTCCCGACGCGAAGCAGCGCGCAATCGGCCAATCAAGATTCCGGCGCGGATCTGTTGCAACCGTCGCTGCAGGGCAATCCCAACAATCCGCCGATCTTCGTTCCGGGAAGTACTGGATCGCCGCCGCCCGACCAGGCGCCGCCGCCGGGGAAATTCAGCGCGCCATCGCGCGTTGGCGCGCCGCCGGTTTATGGCAGCCCGACGGGCTTCGGGGCAGGCGACACCGGCTTTGATTCCAGCAATGCCACGAAACGCAATCACGTGGCGCAGGCGCCAGATCAGGGCAGCGCGCTTGCGCCGCCGCCCACGTCGACATTCGATCAGGTACCCGAAATTCCGCCCGAGCCGGCGTCACGGCCTCCGGTCCTGGCGGCGCCGCCGGCGCCGGCCGTCTATCCGGCGAAGGCCGCGGCACGGCCGGGCGCAATCCTGCCGCCGCCGCCGGATCAGCTTCCGATCAGCAATCCGCCGCCTGAGGTGCATCCGGCGGCGGCCAACCGGCCCGGTGCGACTTTGCCGATTCCACCGCCGGAGGATTTCCTTGGGTCCGCGAGCACGCCGCCACCCGGCACGCCGCCGCCGAATACCTTGCCGCTCGGAACGGTACCGCATGGCACGCTGCCGATCGCCGGCGGCGATCCCTATGAGGCGCTCGGCATCAAGGCCGGCAATTTTCTCATCCTGCCCGCGGTCGAACTGTCGGCCGGGTACAGTAACAATCCGCAGCATGTGTCCGGCGGCCCCGGCTCCCTCTATTTCGTCGTCGCGCCGGAATTGCATGTCCGTTCCGATTGGGCGACCAATTCACTCACCGGCGATATCACCAGCTCCTATATCGACTACGCGAACAGCACGCTCACGCCGTCGCTCAACGTCCCGTATCTTGTTGCCAAGGTCGACGCACGTCTTGACGCCACGCGCGACACGCAAATCCTGCTCGAGCTCCGCGACAGCATTGCAACGGATAATCCGGGCAGCCCCAACATTCAGGCCGGCCTCGCCAAGCTGCCGATCGACAACACCGTTGGCGGCACGCTCGGCGTGGCGGAGCAATTTGGCCGGTTCGGCGTCACGCTCAAAGGCACGTTCGACCGCTCCACGTATCAAGAGTCGGAATTGACCGATGGCACGAGCGCGAGCAACGACTATCGCGACTTCGACCAATATGCCGGCATTTTGCGCGTCGCTTACGAAATCGATCCCGGCTTCAAACCGTTCGTGGAAGTCGGTGCGGATACGCGCGTCCACGATGCGCCGGTCGATCTCTTCGGCGAGAACCGCAATTCCACCGGCACCAACGAAAAAGTCGGCGCCGACGTCGATCTGTTCGGCTCGCTCACCGGCGAAATCGCGGTCGGTTATCTCCAGCGCGATTATCAGGACCCGACCCTGCCGAATGTCGGCGGCGTTACGCTCGACGGCTCGCTGATCTGGCAGGCCACCGCGCTGACGACAGCGAAATTCACCGCGTCATCGGAGGTCAACGAGTCGATCCTGCAGGGCGTCTCAGGCGCGTTCAGCCGCGACGTCGCCCTCGAAGTCGATCACGCGTTTCGAACCTGGCTCATTGCCAACGCACAGATCGGCTACGGCCGCGACGAATATGCCGGTCTCGGGCGTGACGACAACCGCTATTTCACGGCCGCGGGCCTGACTTACAAGATGAATCGCGAGATGCAGGTCAAAGGCGAGCTGCGTGAGGACTGGCTCACCTCAAATGTTTCCGGCGCCGCCTATAACGCGACCTCGCTGCTCATGACTTTGCGATTGCAGAAGTGACGCCTTCCCATTCCCCCTCCGCTTGCGGAGGGCAGGATGGGGGTTAGCCGCCGTTGAAGTCGCCCATGATTTTTTTGATTTCGGCGCGGAAGGCCGGCGCGATGTCGGGGCGCGCCAGCGCGTAGGACACGTTGGCGGCGAGAAAGCCGATTTTCGATCCGCAGTCGAAGCTGCGGCCGTCGAATTGCAAGCCGTAGAACGGCTGCGTCTGCGCCAATTGGATCATGGCATCGGTCAGTTGGATTTCACCGCCCGTGCCGCGCTCCTGCGTGCCCAAAAGCTCCAGAATTTCCGGCTGCAAGATATAACGGCCAGTGAGGATGAGATTCGACGGCGCCTTGCCTGCCGGCGGCTTTTCCACCATGGTGGTGATCGAGAAGATTTTGCCCTTGCGTTCGCCGACGCCGACGACGCCGTATTGCTCGATCCGATCTTGCGGCACTTCCTCGACGGCGACGATATTCGGTCGCCCCGGCAGATCGCGTGCCGCATCGATCATCTGCGCGAGACAGCCGCGTTCATGCTGGACCAGCACGTCGGGCAACAGAAGCGCGAACGGCTCATGGCCGATCAGTTCGCGCGCGCACCACACCGCGTGGCCGAGACCGAGCGGCTCCTGCTGGCGCGTAAAACTGGTCGAGCCCGGCACCGGCAGATCCCGTGTGAGGTAATCCAGTTCCTTGTGCTTTTGCCGATCGCGCAGCGTCATTTCCAGTTCGAACTGGCGGTCGAAGTGATCCTCGATGACGCCTTTGTTGCGCCCGGTGACGAAGATGAAATGCTCGATGCCGGCTTCGCGCGCCTCGTCGACCACGTGCTGAATGAGCGGCCGGTCGACGACCGGCAGCATCTCCTTTGGCATGGCTTTGGTCGCCGGCAAGAACCGGGTGCCAAGCCCGGCGACGGGGAAGACGGCTTTGCGGACGGGATTCATGGGATGCCGTGGAGAAGAGGAAATGTCGAAGCGGGGTGAAACGCGTTCTCGGTCAAATTATCGTACAAGGTCCTGTTTTCCAAAGTCTTGCCTAATTAGTGTCCAACTGTGAACGGCCGATGAGGGAGAATTCGGCCGTCGCTGCCAAGTTTTAACCCGCATCTTATTGCCGCACCGTGAATGCCACTTGCGGAAAAACGGGTGGCTGCGGGCGGCACGAACCTGCTGTTAGGGATTCCATATACATTAGCGGGCATCCCTCCATGCGGCCACAAGTCGAGAGCGCAAAGTCCGACCGATGCTCCTGTTCGCGTTGATTCTTCGTCTTGTCGCGGCATCGCTCCTCGCCGCCGGTCTATTTTCCGGCGCCGCGATGGCGCAGGAGCCCGACAACTGGTTGACAGGCCTGTTTCAACCCCCAGCGGGGAGCGCGGTTCCAGGCGGCAATAATGCGGGGCAATGGAGCGGCAAGTCCGGCGCCTCGGGCAATCCGCTGATGACGGCGGACGCCATCCGCGCTGCAGCCGCAGATTTCGGCAACTGCATCGCCGGGTTGTGGCCCGACGCCGCGCGGCGCGGCATCACGCGGGAGAATTTCGACCGCCTGACCGCCGGATTGACGCCGGACTTGAGCATCATGGACAAGCTCGATGCGCAACCGGAATTCACCAAGGCGCCGTGGGACTATCTCGATCTGCTGGTGAGCGACGACCGCATCGCGCACGGGCGCGAGCTTGTGGCGCAATACGCGCCGACCTTCGCCGCGGTCGAGCGCAGCTACGGCGTCGATCGTTTTATCGTCGCGGCGATCTGGGGCGTCGAATCGAACTACGGCACGCTGGGCGGTGACCGCCCGGTGCTGCGTTCGACGGCGACGCTCGCCTGCGTCGGCCGCCGCCGCGATTATTTCCGCGAAGAGTTTTTGTCGACGCTGGAAATCCTGCAGCGTGGCGATGTTCCGCCCGACCGGCTGGTCGGGTCTTGGGCCGGTGCGTTTGGGCCCACCCAGTTCATGCCGACCTCGTTCAAGCGCTATGCCGTGGATTTCGACGGCGACGGCAAGCGCGACGTCGTTGACTCAATTCCGGACGTGATCGCGTCGACCGCGAACAATTTGAAAATGGAGGGCTGGGTCAGTGGCCAGACCTGGGGCTACGAAGTCGTGCTGCCGCAGAATTTCGATTACCTCCTCGCCGACCGCTCACGCGCGATGACCGTACGGCAATGGGAGACGCTGGGAGTGCGCCGCGCCGGTGGCGGCGCGTTCCCGCATGCCGAGGACCGCGCCGATCTCCTGCTGCCGGCCGGCGCGCACGGTCCGGCTTTCCTGATGCTGCAGAACTTCCACGTCATCATGAAATACAATCCGGCCGAAGCCTATGCGCTCGCCATCGGCCATCTCGCCGAGCGGATGCGCGGCGGCGGTCCCTTCGTGCAGGATTGGCCGCGCGATGAGCGCGTGTTGACGCTCGACGAGCGTTACGAGATGCAGCAGCTTTTGGCGCGGCGCGGCTTCGACGTCGGCGATCCCGACGGCCTGCTCGGCCCGCGCACCCGGCTTGCCATTCGCAATTTCCAGGCCTCGAGCGGGCAAATTCCGGACGGGTTCGCCTCTAGCGAGGTGCTCGACCGTTTGCGGCAGCCTTGATCGGCGCTTATCGGAACTTCTTCAAGTTGACACTTTTGTTGAGCATGGGTCCGAGGCCGAGCATTATCCGGCACAATGCTCTAGAATATCGCAGTTGGGTCTAGCCTCGTTGGATAAGCCATTCATGCGATTACAGATTAAATGGCGGCGGCTGACATTGCGGCGCCTTTGGCTCGCGCTCTTGATCGTCGCGGGCGCCGCGGCGGTCGCCGTGCCGGCCAGCGCTCAGTATTGGGGTGATCGGCCCGGCTACTATCAGCAAGGTCCGTCGCGGGACTATTATTTCCCATTCTTTGGCGGCAATGGTTTCATACGCCCGCCGGTAGCGGATTCCACCAAGGCGCCGGCGCCGCGCAAATTGGAGACGCCGCCGTCGACCACGGTCGTGGTAATCGGCGATTCAATGGCTGACTGGCTCGGTTACGGTCTCGACGAGACCTATACCGATCAGCCGGATATCGGTGTCGAGCGCAAAGTCCGCGCGGTGTCCGGTCTCATCCGCTACGATTCGAAGAACGAGACGCTCGACTGGCCGGGGACCATCAAGGACGCGCTCGCCACCGAGAAGCCAAACGCCATTGTCGTCATGCTCGGCTTGAACGACCGCGTGCCGCTGCGCGACAGGGCACCGCCGCCGCATTCCGGCTCCCAGAAAAATGCCGAGCAGCCGGCTCCGCAAGCTTCGCAGAACTCACCGCAAGCAGCACTTGCCGCTTCACCCGACTCCGAGGCCCCACCGCAGGACAGTGCCGTCGCCCCGGATGCGCAGCATCCCGTTCCCGGCGGAACCTACGAATTCCACACCGATCAATGGGCCGCGCTTTATTCAAAGCGCATTGACGAAATGATCGCGGCGCTCAAAGGCAAGGGCGTGCCGGTTTTGTGGGTCGGGCTGCCGGCGATCCGCGGCACCAAATCGACCACCGACATGGCCTATCTTGATGAGCTTTATCGCGAGCGCGCCGAGAAGGCCGGCATCGTCTACGTCGACATCTGGGACGGCTTTGTCGACGACCAAGGGCGTTACGCAGTGGAAGGACCGGATTTCGAGGGCCAAACCCGGCGGCTGCGCACCGGCGACGGCGTGCATTTCACCAAGGCCGGCGCGGTGAAGCTTGCAAGCTATGTCGATCTGGAATTGCGCCGGGTCATGTCGAACCACGTTTTACCGGTGGCTTTGCCAGGGTCGGAGGAGAAGTCGCTGGTGAAGCCTGGCGCGCCGCGGCCTGACGTCGGCCCAATACTCCCGCTGACGACAAGCAGCAGCGACACCGGCGGTCTCCTCGGCGCGGGCGGCAATCCGGCGCCGACACCGGATCCGGTCGCGGCGAAAGTGTTGAGCCGCGGCGACTCGATCGCGGCGCCGGCGGGTCGCGCCGATGATTTCTCCTGGCCGCGTCCAGCCAATGACGCCAACGTGACGCCGGTGGCGGTAACGCCTGAACCGTCGCCGTTGACGCCGGGCAAGAAGGGCGCTGCCGGCAGCGACGGCAAGAAGCCGGCCGACGCCAAAAAGGATGCGAAAAGCAAACCGACGGCCGATGCAGGCACCGCGAAGGGTACACGGGCGCCGGCCGGCGGGTTTTGACGGGCGCTAGCGCGGCAGCAGCGTCGATCCCATCAAATATTTATCGACCGCGTGCGCCGCTTGGCGGCCTTCGCGGATCGCCCACACGACCAGCGATTGACCCCGGCGCATGTCGCCGGCGGCAAAGACTTTGTCGATCGAGGTGCGGTAATGGTCGGTCGTGGCGCTGACATTGCCGCGCTGGTCGAGCGCGAGACCGAGGCTTTTGAGTATTCCCTCGTGCACCGGATGCACGAAGCCCATGGCGAGCAGCACGAGCTCGGCGTCGATATCGAATTCCGAGCCGGCGACCGGTTTGAATTTGTCATCGGCCCGCACGCAGTGCAGCTTCTTTACCGCGCCATTCTCGCCGGTGAATTTGGTCGTCATCACCGCGAAGTCGCGCTCGACGCCTTCTTCGTGGCTCGATGACGTGCGCAGCTTGAGCGGCCAGTCCGGCCAGGTCAGCATCTTGTTCTCGTGCAGCGGTGGCTGCGGCATGATCTCGAAATTGGTCACCGACCGCGCGCCCTGGCGGAACGAGGTGCCGATGCAATCGGACCCGGTATCGCCGCCGCCGATCACGACGACATGCTTGCCCTTGGCGAGGATCGGCTCGCCGGCTTCGGCCTTTTCGCCAGACAAGCGGCGGTTCTGCTGCGGCAGGAAATCCATGGCGAAATGGACGCCCTTGAGCTCGCGGCCGGGCACGGGCAGGTCGCGCGGCTTTTCGGCGCCGCCGGTCAGCACCACCGCGTCATAGTCCTTGAGCAGCATTTCGGCCGGGACGTCGACGCCGACATGCGCGCCGTAATGGAATACGACGCCTTCCGCCTCCATCTGTTCGACGCGGCGGTCGATGTGATGCTTTTCCATCTTGAAATCGGGAATGCCGTAGCGCAACAGGCCGCCGGCCTTAGCCCATCGCTCGTAGACATGGACAGCGTGCCCAGCCCGCGCGAGCTGTTGCGCGCAGGCTAGGCCAGCCGGACCGGAGCCGACGACGGCGACTTTCTTGCCGGTGCGCTCCATGGGCGGCTCGGGCTTGAGCCCCTGCGCGATGGCGCGGTCGGCGATCGCGCATTCGATCGATTTGATGGTGACCGGATTCTCGTTGATATTGAGCGTGCACGAGGCTTCGCACGGCGCCGGGCAGACGCGGCCGGTGACTTCCGGGAAATTATTGGTCGAATGCAGATTGCGCGCGGCTTCGTCCCAATTGCCCTTGTAAACGAGGTCGTTCCAGTCGGGGATTTGGTTGTTAACCGGGCATCCCGGCGAGCCGGGTGCAACCGAGCCGGTGCCCTGGCAGTACGGCACGCCGCAATCCATGCAGCGCGCGGCTTGCGTGGCATAGTCTTTTTCCGGCAACGGCAGAACGAATTCGCGCCAATGGTGAACGCGTTCCGCGACCGGCTCGTAGTCACGATCCTCGCGTTCGTATTCCAAAAAGCCGGTGATCTTGCCCAAAGACGCTCTCTTCCACGCTATCTTCTTGGTATTTTTTTGGCGCTCTATTCCGCCGCGATGGCCGCAGCCTTCATTTCGTTGAGCGCACGACGATACTCGATCGGCATCACTTTATGGAATTTCGGATACCAGGTCTTCCACTCGGCCAATATCTTGGCCGCAACGGCGGAGCCGGTAAAGCGCGCGTGGCGCGAAATCAGATGATGCAGCCGATGCGCATCCAAGCGGCTCATGTCCGACATGATATCGACCATGCCGTGCGTTTCGAGATCGCGGGCGTGGTGGAAGATGCGCGCATTGATGTCTTCTTCGCCCGGAATCGGCTCGAGCTCGACCATGGCCATGTTGCAGCGCGAGGCGAAGCTACCATCCTCATCGAGCACATAGGCGATGCCGCCCGACATGCCGGCGGCGAAATTGCGCCCGGTCGGTCCCAGCACCACCACGACGCCGCCGGTCATGTATTCGCAGCAATGGTCGCCGGCGCCTTCGATGACGGCGATCGCGCCCGAATTGCGCACGGCGAAGCGCTCGCCGGCGACACCGTGGAAATAGCACTCGCCCTCGATGGCGCCATAGAGCACGGTATTGCCGACGATGATCGACCGTTCGGGGACGATCGCGGATCCCGCGGGCGGGCGAACGACGATGCGACCGCCGGAAAGCCCCTTGCCGACATAATCGTTGGCGTCGCCTTCGAGTTCGAAGCTGACGCCGCGGGCGAGGAAGGCACCAAAACTCTGCCCGGCGGTGCCCTTGAACTGCGCCACGATGCTATCGTGTGGCAGACCGTCGTGGCCGTAACGCTTGGCGATTTCGCCCGACAGCATGGCGCCGACGGTGCGGTTCACGTTCCTGATCGGGAATGACAGATGCACCGGCGCGCCGCGTTCGAGCGCGCGTTGCGACTGCGCGATCAGCTTGCGATCGAGAATGTCGTGAATCTTGTGATCCTGCTCTTCGCAATTGAAGGTGGCGACTTCCTTTGGCATGTCCGGCTTCATGAACAGCTTGGAGAAGTCGAGCCCGCTCGCCTTGCCGTGCGCGATCAGCTTCTGCCGGTCGAACATCTGCATTTGGCCGATCATTTCGTTGAAGGACCGATAGCCCAGCTCGGCCATCAGCTCGCGGACTTCCTCGGCGACGAAGAAGAAATAGTTGATGACGTGCTCGGGCTGCCCGGTGAAGCGTTTGCGCAACACCGGGTCTTGCGTCGCCACGCCGACCGGGCAGGTATTGAGATGACACTTGCGCATCATGATGCAGCCGGCGGCGATCAGCGGCGCGGTGGCGAAGCCGAATTCGTCCGCGCCAAGGAGCGCGCCGACAACCACGTCACGGCCGGTGCGGATGCCGCCGTCGACTTGCACGGCGATGCGCCCGCGCAGCCGATTGGCGACCAGCGTCTGATGGGTCTCGGCAAGCCCGATTTCCCAGGGCGAGCCGGCGTGCTTGACCGAGGTGAGCGGGGCTGCGCCGGTACCGCCCTCATAGCCGGCAATGGTGACGTGATCGGAGCGCGCCTTCGACACGCCGGCCGCGACCGTGCCGACGCCGACCTCGGAGACGAGCTTGACCGAGACGTCGCCGTCCGGATTGACGTTTTTCAAGTCGAAGATGAGCTGGGCCAAGTCTTCGATCGAGTAGATGTCGTGATGCGGCGGCGGTGAGATCAGAGCCACGCCCGGCGTCGAGTGCCGCACCTTGGCGATGGTCTTATCGACCTTGTGCCCGGGCAATTGGCCGCCTTCGCCTGGCTTGGCGCCTTGCGCGATCTTGATCTGCATCATGTCGGAATTGACCAGATATTCCGCGGTGACGCCGAAGCGGCCCGAAGCCACCTGCTTGATCGCCGAGCGCATGGAGTCGCCGTTCGGCAACGGCTTGAAGCGATCGGATTCCTCGCCACCCTCGCCGGTATTCGATTTGCCGCCGATCCGGTTCATGGCGATGGCGAGCGTGGTATGCGCCTCGCGCGAGATCGAGCCGAACGACATGGCGCCGGTCGAGAACCGCTTGACGATATTCTTGGCCGGCTCGACCTCTTCGATCGCGACCGGCTTGCGCCCGTCCTCTTCCGCCGACTTGATACGGAATAGGCCCCGGATCGTCTGCAGATGCGTGGATTGGTCGTTGATGATGTCGGCGAACTGCCGGTACTTCTCATAGGAATTGCCGCGCACCGCGTGCTGCAGCGCCGCGACCGTCGCCGCGTTCCAGACGTGATCCTCGCCGCGCACGCGGAACGCATATTCGCCGCCGACGTCGAGCATCGAGCGATAAATCGGCGCACCGCTGAAGGCGTTGCGATGCCGGTCCACCGCCTCTTCGGCGATCTCGGCAAGGCCGACGCCCTCGATGCGGGTCGCGGTGCCGGTGAAGTATTTGGCGACGAAGTCTGACTTCAAGCCGATCGCGTCGAAAATCTGCGCGCCGCAATAGGACTGATACGTCGAGATGCCCATCTTCGACATCACCTTGAGCAGTCCCTTGTCGATCGACTTGATGTAGCGCTTGATGATTTCCTTCTCATCGAGCTTCTGCGGCAGCTCGTTCTTCATCGCGATCAGTGTCTCGTAGGCGAGATAAGGATTGATCGCCTCGGCGCCGTAGCCGGCCAGGCAGCAGAAATGATGCACCTCGCGAGGCTCGGCAGATTCCACGACGAGGCCAACCGAGGTGCGCAAGCCGGCGCGAATAAGATGATGATGCACGGCCGCGCAGGCAAGCAGCGAGGGAATCGGAATGCGGTCGGCGCCGGCGCGCCGGTCCGACAGAATGATGATGTTGGTGCCATCGCGCACGGCGATTTCCGCCCTGCCGCATAAGCCGTCGATGGCTTCGGCCATGCCCGCGGCCCCGGCTTCGGCGGGCCAAGTCGTGTCGATTGTGCGCGACTTGAAATGATCGTGGCCGACTTCGGAGATCGAGCGGATCTTTTCCAGGTTGGCGTTGGTCAGGATCGGCTGATGGACTTCGAGCCGCTTGGTCTTCGAGGTGCCTTCCAGGTCGAACAGGTTCGGCCGCGGTCCGATGATAGAGACGAGACTCATCACCAATTCTTCGCGGATCGGATCGATCGGCGGGTTGGTCACTTGCGCGAAGTTCTGCTTGAAATAAGTGAACAGGAGCTTGGCCCGCTCGGACAGCGCCGAAATCGGCGTGTCGTTGCCCATGGAACCGACCGCTTCTTCGCCGGTCGTCGCCATCGGTGTCATCAGAAGCTTAAGGTCTTCCTGGGTGTAGCCAAACACCTGCTGCCGATCGAGCAATGACAGGTTCGAGATTGGCGCCGCGTCCGACGCGTGCGGCAGGTCCTCGAGCACGATCTGCGTGCGCTCGAGCCAATCCCTATAGGGATGGCTCCGCGCCAATTCCGACTTGAGCTCTTCGTCGGGGATAAGCCGGCCTTGCTCGAGATCGACCAGCAGCATCTTGCCCGGCTGCAGCCGCCACTTGGTGACGATTTCAGCTTCCGGAATCGGCAGCACGCCGACTTCCGACGCCATGATGATACGGTCGTCGCGGGTGACGACATAGCGCGCCGGCCGCAAGCCATTGCGGTCGAGCGTGGCGCCGATCTGCCGGCCATTGGTGAAGGCGATCGCGGCCGGGCCGTCCCATGGCTCCATCAGCGCGGCGTTATATTCGTAGAAGTCGCGGCGCTCTTCGCTCATGAGCTGATTGCCCGCCCACGCTTCGGGAATCATCATCATCATGGCGTGCGCGAGCGGATAGCCGCCCATGGTCAGGAATTCGAGCGCGTTGTCGAAACACGCGGTGTCGGATTGGCCTTCGTAGGAGATCGGCCACAGCTTGGAGATATCGGCGCCGAACTTCGGCGATGACACCGAGGCCTGCCGTGCCGCCATCCAATTGTTGTTGCCGCGCAGCGTGTTGATCTCGCCGTTATGTGCGACCATGCGATAGGGATGCGCCAGCGACCAGGCCGGGAACGTATTGGTGGAGAAGCGCTGATGCACCAAGGCAAGCGCGCTCTCGAAATCCGGATCGCGCAGGTCGGGATAATAGGTGCCAAGCTGGTCGGCGAGGAACATGCCTTTGTAGATCAGCGTGCGGCAGGAGATCGACACTGGGTAATAGTGCGAGGTGCGCCGTTCGTGCTTGCTGTACAGTGTACTGGAGATGGACTTGCGCAGGATGTAGAGCCGGCGTTCGAATTCATCCTCCGACGCGACTTTCGGATTGCGGCCGATGAAGACTTGTTTGTGCACCGGCTCGGTCGGCTTCACGGACTCGCCGAGCGTCGAATTGTCAGTCGGTATGTCCCGCCAGCCGAGCACCTTCATGCCGTCGCGCGCGGCAAGGGCTGTATAGGTGTCCATGATCTCCTGGCGCCAGGCGTCGTCGCGCGGCAGGAACAGTGCACCGACGGCGTAGTGGCCGGGGGGCGGCAACTTGATGCCGAGTTCGGCTGTCTTCTTGGCAATGAACTTGTGCGGTATCTGGACCAGAATGCCGGCGCCGTCGCCGGCGCGCGGATCGGCGCCGACCGCGCCGCGATGCTCGAGATTGACCAGGATTGTCAGCGCGTCTTCGACGATCCGGTGCGATTTGCGTCCCTTGATGTCGGCAATAAATCCGACCCCGCAGGAATCTTTTTCCAGCGCCGGATCAAATAGGCCGAAACCAGACGCGTCCATCGCACACGCGCTCCTCGCCGGCGCCCCAAACATTTCGCATCGAGGCCCCGACGCTCCACCCTGCGCTCCCCTTCGCCACCGTCCCCGCTTGCGGGGAAGGAGAAGGGCTTGCGCCTAAGGGCGACCTACGTTCTTGGAGGCAACCTTTGTGCCGTTACCGGCCGCTGGTTGCTTGTTCTTGCCGCCGTCCGACGCGCCCTCGCCTATCGGCGGCTGACCCCACGCTTCTTACCCTCCTTTTCCGTCCCTTGTGGGGAATGGACGCCAGGGGGCGCGCGCTTTGGATCACCAATTGGGACAGCAATGCTGTCCTATGCAGAACATGGCAAATTCCGTCCGCCAACACAAGCGGCAACACCGAAAACGCGGCGAAAAAAGCGGCGACTCGCCCCGATCCGGCACGGATTTCCGCGAACGTTCCGCGTTTCAAGTGGATCATGGGATGCGCTCGCGCGCAATGGCAGACCGCCCCGCCGTCACCGCAATACAATTGCGCAAGGCGCAATCCGGGCTACGTTCGGCAAATGAATTTTGCCAGCGACAACACGGCGCCGGTCGCGCCCGCCATTCTTGAGGCGATTGCCGAGGCAAACCGGGGCTATGCGCGCGGCTACGGCAACGACGATTGGACCAAAAGCGTCGAATGCCGCCTGGCGGAGATTTTCGAGCGCGACGTTGCGGTGTTTCTGGTGCCGACCGGCACGGCGGCCAATGCGCTGGCACTGGCGCAGGTGTCGCCGCAATGGGGCGTCGTTTTCTGCCACGCCGAATCTCACATCGCCACCGACGAGTGCGGCGCGGTCGAATTTCTCGGCGGCGGCCTCAAGCTGGTCGGACTTTCAGGCGACGGCGCCAAAATCACGCCGGAGATATTGCAAAGAGCGCTCGCCGGCTATGGCGGACATAGTCCGCATCAGATGATACCGGCGGCTTTGTCCATCACGCAAGCGAGCGAAGCCGGCACCATCTACCGCACCGACGAGATCGCGACGCTTTGCGGGATCGCGCATGCGCGATCGCTCGCCGTGCATATGGACGGCGCGCGCTTTGCCAATGCGCTGGTGCAGCTCGATGCAAGCCCGGCGCAAATGACTTGGCGATCCGGCGTCGACGTGTTGTCGTTCGGGGCCACCAAGGGCGGCGCGCTGGCGGCCGAAGCGGTGGTGTTTTTCGATCCGTCCCGTGCGGCATTCTTTGGCGAACGCCGCAAGCACGCCGGGAATCTCCTGTCCAAGCATCGCTTCATCGCCGCGCAATTCCAGGCCTATCTCGAAGACGATCGCTGGCTTGTCCTCGCGCGCCACGCCAATGCCATGGCCGACCGGCTGGCGGCGAAACTGGCCGCTGTCGGACTGAAACCGGTCTGGCCGGTCGAGGCCAATCTGGTTTTCGTCGTGCTGCCGCGCGTGCTCGACGCCAAACTCCAGGCCGCCGGTGCCGATTATTACTTACGCTCGAGCGAATCTCTGAATATCGGCGCCGGCAATGTCCTGGTGCGTTTGGTCACGTCGTTTGCCACGGAAGGCGACGATATCGAACGCTTCGTGAACCTATGCAAAAAATCCTGATTGCGCCCAAGGGCCGCCCTAATTCAAGCTAAGCTCATACGACCGTATGAACGTGCGAACTCTGGGGAGGGCGGCAGTCGTGCGTGTAAGAGTATTAGGAACTTTCGCGCTGACCTTTCTTCTGTTGGCCATTGCGTCCGGGCATGCGCAGGTCGCGCCGCTAAGTGCGCCGCCACCAGTTCCCGGTTTCGTATCGCCCTACGAAATCATGCACACGCTGCGTTCGGCCGGTTTCGATCCCCTGGCGCCGCCGGTGCGCGAAGGCACCACCTATGTGGCGCGGGCGACCGATTACCGCGGCATTCTCATGCGCGTCGTGCTCGATGCACGTACGGGCGCCATCCGCGATGCCAATCGGATCATCCCCGGACCTGGTGCTTATGGATCTGATGCTTATGAACCTGGGGCCTATGGGAAGGTCGGAATGTTGCCGCCGCCCGACGACATGCCGCCACCTTACGGCCAGCCGCCGGGTTTTGATTCCGAGGAATCGTCGCTGGGCGGCCAAGGCGCCGCGCCGTTGTCTACGTTGCCCGGTCCTCACACGGTAATGCGTGCGACAGTGACAATCTTCCCGCCGCTGCCGCTGCCGCGTCCGCGCCCGGCCGAGCTTGCCTCGCGCCCTTCCGACGCTGCCAAGCCTGAACTGACATCGAGTGACACGTCAGCGGCCAAGCTGGATGCGAAACCGGCGGCCGCGATCGATCCCAAGCCGGACGCGAAGACCGACGTGACGAATACTGTTGCGCCGGCTTCGCCAGTGCCTGTCAAGCCGAGCAAAGCTTCGGCAGGTCCGACGATCAACGATTGAGGCACGAGTCAAAGCGCCCCGGAAGACCGGGGCGCTTCTTTACGGTTCCAATAGAGAAAACTGCTTACGCGGCCTTCTGGTTCTCGATCACTGTCGCGCCGTTGCTTTTGCCATTGATCGGAATCGAGCGCGGCTTCTTGGCCTCGGGGATCTCGCGCACAAGGTCGACGTGCAGGAGACCGTTTTCGAGGCTCGCGCCCTTCACCAGCACAAAGTCGGCGAGTTGAAATACACGCTCGAAGGTGCGGGCCGCAATGCCCTGATAGAGCACCTCGCCGTTTTTGCCTTCTTCCTTGGCGTTTTTCTCGCCGCGGATGGTCAGCGTGTTCTCTTTGGCAACGACCGAGAGTTCGGGCTCGTTAAAGCCGGCGACCGCTACCGAAACGCGATACGCATTCTCGCCGGTCCGCTCGATGTTGTACGGCGGATAACCCGGCGCGGCGCCCTCGATGCCCTGATCGAGCAGCGAGAACAACCGATCGAAGCCGACGGTGGAACGATAAAGGGGTGCTAGGTCGAAAGTTCGCATGGCATATCCTCCTATGAAGCGACATGCGGATAGCTCGCCCTTATGGGCCAAGCCTTAGAATGAGCAGCCCTGGAATGGCCTGCACATGACCGATATGGGATTGGCTATTCTGGCGTGCAAGAGGGCTTAACGTCTTGTTTTTTAAATACAATTAGAAAATGTCGAAATCCCGAAATTGCGGGTGGCTGACCGCAAGCGTAACTCGGTGCGAGGTTGAGCGGCAGACGTTGAGCAGCAGACATTGCCTGTTATAAGCGAAGCCCGGCTGGCTCCAAACATTCTGCATGAAACTCGTCTCAATTCCCGCCAATCCCGTTCCGGACAACTTCGTCACCGGCGCGCTCAAGACGCCCGACGGGGTCACGCTGCGCTTTGCGCGCTGGCTGCCGCCGGCGGGGCGCCGCGGCACGGTGTGCATTTTTCAGGGCCGCAGCGAATGGATCGAAAAATATTTTGAGACGGTGCGCGATTTGCGCGCGCGCGGCTTCGCGGTCGCGGCGCTCGACTGGCGCGGCCAGGGTCTCTCCGACCGCGCGTTGAGCGACCGCCGCAAGGGCTATGTGCGCGACTTCTCCGAATACGACACCGATCTCGAAACCTTCATGCGCGAGATCGTGCTGCCGGATTGCCCGCCGCCGATCTTCGCCATCGGCCATTCCACCGGCTCCAGTGTGCTGATCCGCGCCGCGCATCGGGGCCGCCGCTGGTTCGATCGCATGGTGTTGGTCTCGCCGTTGATCGCGCTCGGGGGCGTCGATTATTCGATGGGGACCGGCGCAATTATCGTTCGCGTGCTGAGGATAGCCGGTTTCGGCGGCATGTATGTGCCAAAGAGCGATACCAGCATCATCGAATCGCGGCCGTTCGTCGGCAATATCCTGACCTCGGATCCGGTGCGCTATGCTCGCAACGCCGCCATTCTGGAGGCGGAGCCGGCGCTGGCGCTCGGCGCGCCGACGGTGGCCTGGACGGACGCTGCCTTCCGCGCCATGCGGGAGCTGCGCGAGCGCAGCTATCCGGCCCATATCCGCCAGCCGATCCTGATCGTCGCCGGCGGCAATGATGCCGTGGTCTCGAATGCGGCGATCGAGGATTTCGCCAGCACGCTGCGCGCCGGCTCGCATCTCGTCGTGGTCGGCGCCCAACACGAACTGCTCATGGAGCAAGATCGCTTCCGTTCGCAATTCTGGGCGGCATTCGACGCCTTCGTTCCCGGCACGGCGCTGTATTGATAGCCAAATCTACCCCTTCAACAACGCCATCGCCTGCGCGTGGACGCGCTTGTCGCCGGCGGCGACGATGCGGCCGCCATTGTGGGCAGGGCCGTTTTCCCAGGTGGTGACGATGCCGCCGGCGCCTTCGATGATCGGGATCAGCGGCAACACGTCATGCGGCTTGAGCTCGGTTTCGATGACCAGATCGACATGCCCGGCAGCGAGCACGCAATAAGCGTAGCAATCGCCGCCGTAGCGCGACAGCCGCACGACCTTTTCGACGCGACCGAAACATTGCCGGTCGGCATCGTTCATGAGGAGCGGACTTGTGGTGCACATCACCGCATCTTCAAGCGCGGCGCAGGCGCGCACGCGCAAATCGCGATCGCCGGCCGGACCGCGATAGCGCGCGCCGCGGCCATCGCCGGAAAAATGCTCGCGGGTGAACGGCTGGTGCATCATGCCGTAGATCGGCTCGCCGCGGCGCGTCAGCGCAATCAGTGTGCCCCAGGCCGGCATGCCGCAAATGAAGGATTTGGTGCCGTCGATCGGATCGAGCACCCAGACATATTCGGCGTCCGGGCGGTCGGCGCCGAACTCTTCGCCGACGACGCCGTGCTCGGGGAATGTCCGCTTGATGAACGTTCGCATCGCGGCTTCGGCGGCGCGGTCGGCGGCGGTCACCGGATCGAAGCCGCCGGAACGGCTCTTATTTTCTACCCCTAGCGCGCTGCGAAAGAACGGCCGGATGGTCTCGCCGGAAATGGTCGCGAGCTCATCCACGAATGCCGCAAAATCGATCGCCGTCATAACAGTCTCCGGTGCCCAAGCTTTGAGGCGGTATCGGACCTTTGGGGATAGGGCAATCGGCTCTTGGCTGGCCCGGCGCGCCGACGTTTAACTCGCTATGCAAAACTGAGGAGTCGGGCAGGCACGGTTTTCCAGCCTCCTGGCGTATTTTTGTGCAGGCACTGCGTTGATAGGTAAGTTATTGATGTTGAATGGATAATTTTGAGGCGCCCTAAGCGATCCGCACATTCTGCGGCAAAAACCTGGGAAAACTTCCGGCGAATAGGTCAATAGCACTTGTCTTTTGTGCGACGCGGTGTATGTTGCTGCAGTGCGGTAGCGAGAGGCTCTCTCCCGTTACCGTCGCCCTCCTTGGGCGTTTCCTCCCTAGACTTGGGCCGCTCCCGCAAGGTGAGCGGCCCTTTTTCTTTCCGGGCTCTTTCTCGGCCGTTTTCCGGCCTTAGAGCGCGGCCCGGCCTACTCCGCTGCGGCACGATACGGCCGTAGTTCCTCAATCGGGATCTCGGCGAGGCGGTCGGCCAGCACGTCGAATTCGGCGGCAAGCTTCGCGAACGAGGACGAACGCTCGTAACGCCGCTCGTCCATATAGAGTGCGCGGTTGATCTCGAGCTGGATCGCGTGCAGTCCGGTGATCGGGTTGCCGTAGTGCTCGGTGATAAAGCCGCCGGCATAGGGCTTGTTGCGGCTCACCGAATAGCCGAAGCCGCGCATGCACCGCTCGATCGTTTCGGCGATGGCGCCGACACAGCTCGTGCCGTAGCGGTCGCCGAGCACGAGATCCGCGCGTGGCCGCTCGTCCCGCGCGCCCGTGGTCGACGGCATGGAGTGGCAGTCGATCAGGATGGCGGCGCCAAAGTCACGCTGCAAACGCATGAATACGCTGCGTAACGTGCGATGATACGGCTTATAAAGGCCGTCGATACGGCGCAACGCCTCGCTTACGGAAATGCGCTGGTCGTAGATTTCCTGGGCGTCGCCGACCACGCGCGCCACCGTGCCGAGTCCGCCGGCGACCCGCATCGAGCGGGTATTGGCAAACGACGGCAGACGGCCGTCGAACATCCGCGGGTCAAGCTCGTAGGGCTCGCGGTTGACGTCGACATAGCAGCGCGGGAAGTGCGCCCGTACCACCGGGTGGCCGCGTGCGACCACGCCTTCGATCAATTCTCCGACGAAGGAGTCCTCGGAGCGGCGCAGCGTCGCCAGATCGAGCCGCGAGGCGAGCAGGAATGCGGGGGGATAGATGCGGCCGCTATGGGGTGAATTGAACAAGAGTGGGCCACGGCACTCGGCCGGTTCGATGGCCTCGAACGGGGGATCGAATTCGTCCTCGATTTCCGACATGACGCCTGGCGGGAATTCCTGCGACTCGTGACCCGAGACTGGTAGCTAGCGTGCGCCTGCGGCTATTGTCTAGAGGTCCGGCCTTGCCAATACCACTGACTATTGTCGCCATAACGCCGACTTTCACTCGATATTTACCCGCTACCCGGCTTATGGAATGTAGGGGGGCCGGCGAAAGCCGGATTTCGAGTGATCATGTCCAAAATCCTGCTTGCGGAAGACGACATCGACATGCGGCGGTTCCTGGTCAAGGCGCTGCAGAACGCCGGTTTCGACGTCACGTCCTACGACAACGGCCTATCCGCCTATCAACGGCTGCGCGAGGAACCGTTCGAGCTCCTGCTCACCGATATCGTCATGCCGGAGATGGACGGCATCGAGCTTGCCCGCCGCGCCGCCGAGCTCGATCCCGACATCAAGATCATGTTCATCACCGGCTTTGCCGCGGTCGCGCTTAATTCCGATTCCACTGCGCCCAAGCACGCCAAGGTGCTGTCGAAGCCGATCCATCTGCGCGAACTGGTCAACGAAGTGCAGAAAATGCTGGCGGCGTGACTCAGCGCTTGCCTACGGCAACGGCCTACCCATCCAAGCTGGCGCGCACGTTTTGCTGATGGCTCGAATTTTGTTTTTTATCGGCCTGCGTGCAGCACGTCGGCGATCCAATCGAACATGTAATGAACGCCGATGGTCGCATTGTCGACTTGGCAATGGTGGAAGCCGCCTTCTTCACGCGTGAAGACTTTCAGCGCTTTCTGTTTGGAGCCCGAGGCGGCGTAAAGCTTTTCGGCGAGCGCAACCGGAATCTGCTCGTCGCCCTCGCCATGCAAGACGAGAAACGGACAAGTCATCTTTTGCACGATGCCGTCGAGCCGGAAGCCCTCAAGCTTTTTCATCGCCGCATCCCGGCCGGTCACGCCCAACACCCACTCTAGGTGCTTGGGCGGTACTGACAGCGATGGCACCTTACCGGAATCCAATAGCTCAAACCGGCGTCTCCAGGTTTCGTGAAAATCCCACATTGCGCCCCAGGCGACGCAGCAGGCAAAGCGTTGTTCCAGCGAGCCCGCGCGCGGCGCGTAATAGCCGCCGAGCGACAGCGCCATCACGCCGATGCGCTTGGGATCGAACTCGGGCCGCCCGGCGAGATATTCATAGACCGGCGTCGCGTAACGCTCGGTCTCGGCAATCAGCGGCAAATTGCGGAAGCGCACGCTCTCACCATTGCCCGGCCCATCGACGATGAGACAGCCGACGCCGCGCGCGGCAAGATCGGGAATGCCATAGCCGTATTGTATCTCCTTGGTGACGTCGAAGCCGTCGAAGAACACCATGGCCGGCGCCGGGCCGTCGCCCGCAGTATCCCGGTCAGGATGCACAAGCAGACCGGGTAGGCTTGTATTCTCGTATGGGATTTCGACCAGCTCGATGCGCGGACGGCGCATGAGCGCGGCGGCTTCCCTAAAAATCTTCACCGACTTGGCATAGACATTCATGCTGTGCTGCGAGCGCGGATGAACGAACCGCTCGCCGGTCTGGTAGTAGCGGGCGGCGCGCATAAAGCATGAGGCGGCGCTGAGTTTATGGCCAGCGCGCAACGCGTCGCGACCGCGGGCTTCAATCTTATCGCCCATCCGGGTCCATTCCTCGAACCACGCGGTATCGTCGCCGACCTTATCGGCGAGCGCGCGGCCGACGCGATTGACCTCGTCGATCTCGACCCCGATCCACGGCGCGCCGGACAGGCAAATCAACAAGCCCATCGACCAGCGATAATTGCTCGGAAAATAAAGGAATGCGGGATCGTCTTTTTTATCGTCAGCCACGTTTCCCCCCGATGCGTTTCCCGGGCGCATCGCTTCATGCCGCACCGCGTCCGGGGTACAATCGCTCAATCCATCATAACGGGAGGAAGCACGTGAAGGCTGAAAAAATCAATTATCCCATGGGGGCGCTCGTCGCCGAAGGCGCACTGGTCTACGATGAAACTGTTTCCGGCAAGCGCCCGGCGGTGCTGATGGCGCCGAACTGGATGGGCCTAACCGATAAGGCGATCGAGCGCGCGAAACTCGTGGCCGGCGACCGCTATGTCGTGTTCGTCGCCGACATGTACGGGCAGGGGACGCGGCCTGCGGACTTCGGCGAGGCGGCGAATCTTGCCAATCCGCTGCGCGAAAATGCCGTCGAGCAGCGCACGCGCATTCGCGCCGCCTATGACGCGATGATTGCGGAAGCCTCGAAGCGCAATCTAATCGACGGCCGCCGCGCCGCGGTCGGTTTCTGCTTCGGCGGCGGCAATGTGCTGGAGCTGGCGCGCGACGGCGCCGATATCGCGGCGGCGGTGTCGATCCACGGCGATTTGAAAACGGCGCAAGCGGCGAAGAAGGGCGCGGTGAAAGCGAAGCTCCTCGTCACCCATGGCGCGCCCGATCCGGTTGCGCCCAAGACCGACCGCGACGCCTTCGAAAGCGAAATGGATGCGGCCGGCGCGCAATGGCAGATGCTGGTCTTTTCCGGCGTCCTGCACGCCTATACCGACCAGGGCTCGGACGTTCCCGGCGTCGCCGGTTGGCATGAGCCGGCGTCTCGGCACACCTACACGCTAGCGCACCAATTCATCGCCGATGCGTTCGCGGGGCGGCTGTAGCCGTCGGCCGGAGCGTAAATTCATAAACGCGCCGATGCTGGCCGTTTTCGGCCCTCACTGGCCCGTTTTGATTTTGGGAGTTGTCCAATTTTAAAGTGGTCAATTTTGATCAGTTTAATTTCATGAAATTTGCAGATTTCATTGTGGTCGATTCGTCCCGGAGGAAGCATGGCAATCGGAAGAAATGTTAAACGCGAAGAATACCAGCAGTACGCCCGGCACTGTTTGGAATTAGTGAGGATCGCCACCACTCAGAATGCTCGCGTCATTCAACGCGAAATGGCGGCCGAATGGCTAAGACTAGCAGATGTCCTTCATCGCCCTTCAAGACATGAGCAAATGAAGTGATGTGGGCCGCCTCACTTGACGGCCTCCCTCTTTTGTAATCTGGCAGCCAGCTGTGGCTTGAAGCGAAGCGGAACAATCGGATTTTCAAGGCGTTAGGTTTTGGCTTTACCTAAGGAAAGTTCATGATGTTCGATTTCTGGCGATTTGGTTTAGACGTTCACGAAGTCATGACCACGCGTATCCTACGCATGATGATAGGCGAGCTCAGCGCAGGCGAAGCGCGGCTCATGATCACCGAGAAGCACACGGCGTATTCACACGCGCAGATGTCCGGTGCACAGGCGCTGTTGACGGGCGGTCCCTTGGAAGCCAGCCGTGCAATGGCCGAGGTATATCGACGTGCCGTCCGGACAAACTGCAGCAGACTTTCCAAAGCGCGCTGAAGATCACGATAATAGCGAGATCGATAGCGATGGCGGTTTGTAGAGCATTCATTCTGACGGGACTTCATCTGCCCAGACGCGAAACGCCGACAAGATTCCCGGGCCGAACGTATGGGTTAGAGGCACGTCCGCGGCGTCGCGGCCCTGCGCGATGAGGACGCGCCCGATCCTTGAAGTGTTGTTGCGCGGGTCGAACGTGTGCCAACGGTTGCCGAGATAGACTTCGATCCACGCAGCAAAATCATTGGGCGGGTAGGGCGGCGGAAGACCGACATCGGTAAGATAACCGGTGCAATAGCGTGCCGGAATGTTCAAGCAGCGACAAAAGGTGATGGCAAGATGAGCGTAGTCGCGGCACACGCCTCGGCGCCCTGCGTATGTTTCAGATGCCGTTCTGGTTGCAAGGGAATGCTCGTAACCGAATGTTATGTGATTATGCACGAAGTCGCAGACGGCCTGCACCCGCGGCCAACCGGGCGGCGTGTTTCCGAACAGCCGCCAAGTCTCGTCGGCTAGACGATCGGTCTCGCAGTAACGGCTGCCAAGCAAAAACAGTACGACTTCCGCCGGCAAGTGCTGAACTTGGTGTTGCAAAGCGTGCAGATCGATCGGGTCCGGCATGCCCGAGTCGCGAATGATGGCGTCCGTGCCAAGGCGAAAATGCCCGCCGGGCGCAACGAGGCGGCTGCACCAATTTCCGAAGCTGTCGCGGTAGGCTTCAATGGGAACCGACGGGTTCGTTATCAGATAATCCGGGCGCTCCAATTCCGAGACGCGTGAGAAGTGCACGTTCAACGTTACAATCATCGGCGTTGTTTGCGGAAACTCGAAGTTGAGATCGCAACCGAATTGGATGCGCATGAGATCAGGCCACCAGCTTAAGTTTCTTGCTATCGACTGCATTGCAGGAAGGGCAGACGAAGATGAGCTGTTCCGAACGCACGCCAAGTTTTGCGATCGTGCGGACGTGCTTCATGGTGTCGCCGCAGGAGGGGCACACCATGGTCGGCGGTTCTGTCGGGTGAGGCGGCGAACGTTCGACGGCAGATGGCGCGTCATACGGCATGTGCGACTCCCCTAAACAGGCGGGAGCGCTACCGAACTCTCAGCCATCGACGCCTGGCACGGGGCCGCTGTCGATGATGAATCGCATGTAAGACCGATTACGACAATTGCGAGGCTAAGTTTTAGGCGGAACGCGCGCAATTTAGACAACACCAAAGGGGTATCGGCTCAGACCGATCTTTTGGAAGGGGGCCGTTATAAATTACCTCTCCCCGCATGTGGGACAGGGAGACACGCGCGTCACTTCTTCGCTCCTTGAATCGCCCGCCAAATGCGCTCCGGCGTTACCGGCATTTCGATATGGGTGACGCCGAATTCGGCGAGGGCATCGACGGCCGCGTTGACGACGGCGCCGAGCGCGCCGGTGGTGCCGCCTTCGCCGGCGCCGCGCACGCCGAGGCGGTTGGTCGGCGTGAGCACTTCGCTGATGTCGGTCGTGAACGACGGCAGATTGTCGGCGCGCGGCATGGCGTAGTCCATGAAAGAGGCCGACAGCAATTGGCCCTGCGCGTCGTAGGCGCACAACTCCCACAGCGCTTGGCCGATGCCTTGCGCGGCGCCGCCGTGGGTCTGGCCATGCACGATGAGCGGATTGATGGCGCGGCCGACGTCGTCGACCGCTGTGTAGCGCACCACCTCGAGTGCGCCGGTCAGCGGATCGATCTCGACTTCGCAGACATGCGCGCCGTAGGGAAAGCCGAGCTGCAAAATCGTCTCGTCGCACGTCGCATCGAGTGGCCCGCGTAAATCCTCCGGCACGGTCTTGCCGTCCGCCGCCGCGGCGGCGGCCTCGAAAATGTCGACCGAGCGGTCGGTGCCTTTGACGGTGAAGCGGCCGGCGGCAAAGGCAATGTCGTCCTCGGCGGTCTCGAGCATATGGGCGGCGATTTTCTTGCCCTTCTCGATCACCTGATCGGAGGCTTTGCCCATGACGATGCCGGCAAGGCGCATCGAGCGGGCGGAATGCGAGCCGCCGCCCTCCTTGACGATGTCGGTGTCGCTCTCGTTGACATAGACGTCGTCGAACGGCACGCCGAGCCATTCCGCCACGCATTGCGCAAAGGTCGTCTCGTGGCTCTGCCCGCTCGACAATGTGCCGACCACGACGTCGACCCGGCCTTGCGGATGTACGGTAATGTCGGCGCGCTCACGCGGATAGCCGCCGGTGGTTTCGAGATAACAGCACAGCCCGATGCCGCGCAGGCGCTTGCGCTTGCGCGCCTCGGCGCGGCGGCGTTTGAAGCCTTTCCAATCGCCGAGCTCCATCGCGCGATCCATCACGGCGCGATAAGTGCCGTTGTCATAGGTGATGCCTTGCGGGTTCTTGTACGGAAAAGCCGACGGCGGAATGAGATTGCGCCGGCGCAGCGCCACGCGATCGAAGCCGTGCTCAAGCGCTGCTTTGTCGATCAGCCGCTCTATCACATAGATCACTTCCGGCCGGCCGGCGCTGCGGTAGGGAGTCGTCGGCATGGTGGTCGAGAGCACGGCGCGCGCGCGGATATGCGCAGTGGGGATACGATAGCCGGCGGTCGCCAGCCCAACGCCCTTGACCAGCGGCACATAGGATCCGGTGTGCGCGCCGATATTGCTGAGGTTAGAGGTGCGCAGCGCCAGGAAGCGGCCATCGGCGTCGAGCGCAAGCTCGGCGGAAACCGTCAGATCGCGGCCCATATAATCGCTGACGAATGCCTCTTGCCGTTCCGCGGTCCATTTCACCGGCCGCCCGACGCGCCGCGAGCCCCAGGCGACCAGCGCGAATTCGGGAAAGAAGCTGTTGCGCGTGCCGAAATTGCCGCCGATCTCGCGAGCAATGACACGGACAGCCTCGAACGGCACGCCGAGGATCGCCGCGAGCTCTTTTTTCTGGCGCACGATGCCGCCCGAGCCGGCATAGAGCGTGTAGCGCCCGCTCGCCGGGTCATAGATGCCGACAGCGGCGCGCGGCTCCATCGGCACGCCGGTGACGCGATTGATCCAAGTATCGAGCCGCGTGACATGGGCGGCGCGCGCAAACGCGTCGGCGACCGCCGCGGCGTCGCCGACTTCGGCGTCGATCATGATATTGGGCAGATCGTCGTAGAGCCGCGGCGCGCTCGGCTCGACGGCGGCCTTTGCGTCAATCACCGCCGGCAGCGCCTCGTAGTCGACGATGATGCGCTCGGCGGCGTCTTTGGCCGCGGCGACAGTCTCGGCGATCACGAACGCGACAGCGGTGCCGACGTGGCGGACGCGATCGGTCGGCAATATGTGGTGCGGCGCGGCCGGAACGGCGGAGCCGTCGCGGTTTTTCAGCACGAGATCTGGCGGGTTGCCGGGAGCGGCGAGATGCGGAATGCGCTGCAGACCGTCGGCGCGCGCATCCTCGCCGGTCAGCACCGCGAGCACGCCGGGCATGGCGCGTGCAGCGGAAACATCGATCGATCGGATCAGCGCGTGCGCATGCGGCGCACGCAGCGCGGCGCCATAGGCTTGGTCTGGAAAGTTGAAATCGTCGCTGTAGCAGCCGCGGCCGGTGAGGAGACGTAAATCCTCTTTGCGGCGTACCGTGTCTCCGATACCTGATTGGGTGCTGCTGCGGAGACTACTAATCATTACCACAGCAGGCGACCAAGACGCTAAAGGTCGGTGCCCCGAATGTCATGGCGGCACCTGACGCCACGCGCGCCGCGGCCTCCAGAGCCTCGTCGGAAACGTCGAAAATGAGGATGTCTTCGTCGGCCCGGTCGCGGCCCTTGTTTTCGTCAATCATGTCATCGATCCATTCGCCCGCTGCAGCCAGTCAGCAGCGGGCATCGTAGCAGGGCGGCTTCGGCAGGGGAACGTGGCCTCCACCCGCAACGGCTTTGCCAGTTGTCGCCAACGGCCTCCCATGACACCATCGACGCCGTGATTTGCCCTGCTTTGTCAGTGGGTCTCGGAGTAACATGCCGCGTCGGAAATTCAGGCGAAAGTTTCCTTGGGCGGCTTTGTCCGACAACGAGTTGCTGGAGGTCCGGCTCAAGGATCTCAAGGTGACCGTCGTGGGCACCTGGCTGGAGAGATGCCTGCACACTCTCTATGACGAACTCGACGAGCACGGCATCCGGGTGCGGCCCCATGCCTGGATTTCGAGCGAATGGTTCAGCCCGGAGAATACGCCCGGCATCGCCATGCCGTTCTTCCTGGCGCACCCGCGGCTGATGCGGCTGGAAAAGAAAATGATTCTCGAAGTCGAGGGCGGTACGTGGTCGCAATGCATGAGGATCCTGCGGCATGAATGCGGGCACGTCATCACCCATGCCTATCAGCTTTATCGCCGCCGCCGCTGGCAGCAGCTCTTCGGCCCGTCGTCGCAACGCTATCCGCGGTATTACCGGCCCAATCCGGCGAGCCGGAATTATGTCCAGCATCTGCGGCTGTGGTACGCGCAAAGCCATCCGGACGAGGATTTCGCCGAGACTTTTGCGGTATGGCTGCGCCCGCGTTCGCATTGGCGCACCCGCTATGCCGACTGGCCGGCGCTCAAGAAGCTTGAATATGTCGACGAGTTGATGACGGAAATCGCCGGTAAGCGGCCGATACTCACGCACCGCGAAAAGGTCGATCCGCTGAGCAAGCTCAGCCAGACGCTCGGCGACTATTACAAGAAGAAGCGGGCGCTCTACGTCGTCGATACGCCGAAGACCTACGACCGCGACCTGCGCCGATTGTTCTCCGACGATCCGCGGCACCGGCATTCGGAAGCGGCCGCCGCCTTCATCCGGCGCAACCGCGCCGGCGTGCGCGAGTTGGTCGCGAAGTGGACCGGCGAATATCAGCTCACCTTCGATGTCGTGCTCGACGATATGATCCAGCGCTGCCGTGAGCTTAATTTGCGCGCCGTCGGCGCCGAGCGCAAACTGATCATGGAATTCACGGTGTTGTTGACCGCCAAAACCATGCATGCCTTGCTTGGTCCGTCGCGGCGAAGGTGGATCGCGCTATGAAACGGCTGCGCGTCCTGGTGCTCGTGCACCCGGACCTGATACCTCCGGAATCGAGCAAGGGGTACACCGAGCAGGAAATCAATGTTTGGAAGACCGAATACGACGTGGTGACCACTTTGCGCGCCGCGGGGCATGAGGTCCGCCCGCTCGGCGTGCATGACGAGCTCAAGCCGATCCGCGACGAGATCGACGCATGGAAGCCCGACGTGGTGTTCACGCTGATCGAGCAGTTTCACGGCGAAGCGATCTACGATCAGAACGTCGTCAGCTATCTCGAACTGTCGCGCGTGCCCTATACCGGCTGCAATCCGCGGGGATTGATGCTGGCGCGCGGCAAGGATTTGTCCAAGACGCTCGTTCACTACCATCGCGTTCCGGTGCCGGCCTTTGCCGTGTTTCCGATGCGCCGCAAGGTCAAGCGCCCGGCGCGGCTGGCGCTGCCGCTGATCGTCAAGAGCGTCAACGAGGACGCCTCCTACGGCATTTCGCAAGCCTCGGTCGTCGACACCGACGAAAAGCTCGTCGAACGCGTCAACTTCATCCATGAGCGCATCGGCACCGCCGCCATCGCCGAGCAATATATCGAGGGCCGCGAGATCTATGTCGGC
>Ga0182018_10000081_pt1 | contig 112956 bp, 82 predicted proteins | sample 812P2MmetaG_FD_120490 | JGI IMG/M metagenome (GOLD analysis project Ga0182018, IMG submission 120490) | Permafrost microbial communities from Stordalen Mire, Sweden - 812P2M metaG | ecosystem: Environmental > Terrestrial > Soil > Wetlands > Permafrost | place: Sweden: Stordalen | collected...
CAAACGTTTCGGTGGGCTCCGCGGCGTTTCGCTTGCGGCTTCTTCTCGAACCCGCCGCAAATACGTTCGCAGGGCCGCCACCGAGACTGGCACCCCATGTCCCGAGAGCATCGCGGCGACTGCCGTCCAGCTATAGCCCTTCGAGCGAAGGGCGAAGATCTGAGGCGATAGCGTGCGAATGGCCTGCTGCTTGCTCAACTCGGTCGCTTGGTACGGCGCAACCTCGTCGAGCGATTGCTGCAGCTGCCGAACGGTCTCGGTCGCGAACTTGTTCTTGGGGTCCATCGCTTCTCCTGTTCTCGAGCACTCCCGTTGGCCGGCGCGCCTTCCGCCGGGGACGCCCGGCAGACGCATGTCGAGTCCATGCCGCTCGTGGACAATCGCAAGACGCGTACCGGCTCGGAGCGCGCCGCGTCGCGGCGGCCAGGCGTTGCGTCAGAACCACGTGAGGATGCACGCGCGGGCGCCGGATAGGCACACCCGCTCGTCCCCTTGGCGCTGTCGGCGTCCGATGCGCGCGGCCGCGATCCGCTGCCGCAGCCGTCGCGCTTGGACGCCCGCCAACAAGCCGAGGCATCCCCCCCCGCACACAATGGTCCGGTTGCGCGACTGTCACACCGGCAAGGCGAGCGAATGGCGCGAGCTGCGGGCCAGGTGGTCAATGTTTGCTGCCCACCCCTGGTCATTAATTAATGACCACCGGGACCGCCCGGGGTCGCGCCGGAGACTCGTTTCCACGGCCTCTCACGGATCCGCGCGGGGCGAGGTGGTCCCCAGCGCCGCGGCATCGGGCTTGCGATGTGCTCCGTATAGACGAACGAAGCGTTCACGGGCAGCGGCACGATGGCGAGGTGGCATGCAAGACAGAGGAGAGTCCCTGGTTCAGCGTCGGCGATCGGCGCGCGGCGACCATCCCCGGGTCCGTCCGCGGGTCCAATTGTTTCTCCAGCCACGCACCTCCGAACGCATCCGACGCGCACGAGATCTCTTCGCGTACTTCGGCCGCACCGAGCGAGACCGTCGACTCTGTCGGACGCGCTCTACGCCACGCGTGGGCTCGCCCTCGGGGACGGCTGCCGGTTTACACGATCCTGCTCTCCCTTCTGTCTCCACTCCCGACCCCGAGCACCGCATGAACTCCTTAGCTGCGATCGTTCGTGTCATCGTTGACAGCAAAATCCTCGAGCGAGCTGATGGCATTCGCACGCCGGGCATCGCCGGTCGCGACAGCGCCCATGCCGGTGAGGCCTCCTCGTGAACCGCGAATCGGTTCTCGCCAAGACCGCCGGAGCGCCCGATCTCACGAGTGGCCGGCCAGAGCTCGCCAGCGACGAGAGGGAGACCGCGCCTCGATCCACAACGGTCGCGGGACTCGACGAACGGACGCCAAGGGATGCGCCACCGAACGTGGACAAGGCCGTCCGCCTGCGCGGGCCGGGTCTCAGCCGCGGGAACCCCGGCACGACGGGCAAGACCCGCGGGAACGGGGACGACGACGTGCGCGGACCCCGGGTCGCCCGAGAAGCGACGTCACCGTGGCTCACGTACCCCGAAGCGGCTGCCTACTGCGGCTGGTCGGTCTCGTATCTGCGCAACCTCGTCTGTGCCGGCCAGATCCCTGTCTACGGCAGGCTGCGGGTCCGCCGCTTCCGCCGCGACATGCTAGATCTCTTCCTGACCGACCCTGATGCTGCGATGCGTTCGTTCCACGCGGAAAGGAACGCGCATGGCAGTTAGAAAATTGCTTCAATCATGGCAGTACGACTTCACCATCTCCGGCTTCGGAAGGCAGCGGCAAGGGGGCTTCTTGACCCGGGTCGAGGCCTTGCTCGCGGAAAAACGCGCGCGCGAGGACTTGCTCTCGGGCGCACGCAAGCTTCTCTTCCGCGATGGGTACGCGCAGTACATGGCGGCGACACGCATGAAGGACCGCGCCAGGGATGCTTACGAGCATGTCTGGAAGCGAATCGATCCGGAACTCGGCAAGCTCTACGTAGAGCAAGTCGACACCTCGGCGCTCGATGGCTTCAAGCGTTCGCTTCCGACGCACCTCGGACCGAAGTCGATCAACCAGCATCTGATTCTTGTTCGCGCCGTGCTTCGCTTTCTTTGGAAACGCAGCCGTCTCAAGGGCGTGCCGTACGTCCCGATGGAGTCGGTGCCAAAGACGCACGTGGATTGGTACACGCGGCAGGAGCGGGACCAACTCCTCGAGGGCATTTTTCGCCTCGAGCCTCAGTGGTACCTCTTCTACTACCTGACGACGCGGCTCGGGCTGCGCACGGGGGAGGTGTACGCGATCGCGCATCGTCAGATTCGACGCGAGCCGCCGAAGCTCATCGTCGATCGGGCGGTGCAGCGCGGGACGAAGACCCGGGATGCCCGGCTTGCTCCGCGCAAGAACGACGAGGCGTACGTGCTCGATCTGACGGCGGACGTATTGGCCGCCGTGGATTGGCACATCGGCGCGGGCCACAGCGGTCCCGAGTTTCTCTTCTCGAAGACCGGCGTGTTCCCTCGCTACATCGACAGTCACGTCCGTCCACTAAAGCTTGTGCAGCAGAAACTCGGTCTCCGAGTGCTCAGCCATCACAAGGTGGGGCGGCATTCGGTGGCGAGCCAAGCGGTCACGGGCGGCGAATCGGTGAAGGCAGTGCAGGCTCAGCTCGGCCACCGTTCCGAGCACAGCACGCATCAGTACGCGCACCTTGGATCGGGCGCGCAGCGACGGCTCATCGAAGCGCTCAAGCCAGCGCGCGCGCCGCACGAATCTGTGCGCCACGTCAACCTGGCGTCAACGGACGCGCGCCACGGCGTTCCCGTGGAAGCTCATGGCAACGTGGCGTCAACGGACGCCGAGGCCTCTTAGTGGGATTATGCTAAGTAATTGAAATGATTAGTTGCGCGGGCCGGATTTGAACCAGCGACCTTCGGGTTATGAGCCCGACGAGCTACCAGGCTGCTCCACCGCGCGGTCGTGGAGTACCCGATAGGGCGACGCGGAGCAAGCGACTTCTCCCGGTACGCGGAAACCGTCCGTTGTCACCGGACCGCCCGCGCGCGAACATGCGTCCCCCCCTGTGAACGCACCGCCGCGACCGCCCCCGCCGCCGCTCCCGTCTCGAGCCCGCGCGCAGCCTCCTGCTGCTCCCCCTCCCCCGGTCCAAGCACCGGTGCCGTCGGAAGAGGGCGTCATGTCGACGCGGGCCAAGCTCTCGCTGGCCGACGTAGCCCTGCAGCTGCGCGACGAGCAGCTCCAGGCGCGCATCGTCCACTACAAGGCCGAGCTCGAGACCAGCCCCGAGCTGGACGCGGTAACCGCCCAGGTCGTAGCTGAGCTGAAGGCCATGCAGATGGCTGCCGTGAGCGCGAGCGCACCTTCCGCTCCCGCGGCGCCCGAAGACCGGGCAGAGGTGGAGATCGAGCTCATCGGGAGTCTCAAGCGCGAGCTCGGCCGCCTGTTCAAACCGGACAATCTCTCCAACGTCATCTCGCGCAAGATCGCCGAAGCCAACAAGCGCTTCGCCCGCCTCTTCTTCGAGAGCGAGCTGTGCGAACGCCTCCGCGGGACGGCCGGAGAGCAAAAGAAGATGCGCTTCGCCTCCCAGGCGCTCTACCACGTCCTCTCGCGCAACGAGGCCTTCCTCGTCCGCCAGCTCGAGTCGTTCGAGTACGCGTCTCAGGACGACCTCGTGGATGCCAAGACGCGGCTCGAAGACATCACGAAGGAGTTACGCAACCAGTTCCTGAGCAGCACGACGCCCGAGCTCAACGCGCTCGTCAAGCACCTCACCGAGGTGCTCGCGAGGTTCTTCACCGTCGAACTTCCGCCCGCCGTGGGCGACCTCGCCTGGGAGGTGGTCAAGGAGGGGCGCCTCGTCGACGCCGACGCGCGCTCGAGCAGCCGCACGCCCGGGGGCTACAAGATCACCGCCGAGGCTTTCCCTCGCTTCCGCGCCACCTTCGAGCGCCGGTTCCTCCAGCGCCTCGTGTCGTACGTCGAAGACGGGATGCTCGCTCGGGTGCGAGGCAAGGCGACGGACTTTCGCGCAGAGACCCTGAGATTCGTCTCCGATCCGCGGATCTTCACGGACGTCTGCGACCTCGTGTGCGAAGCCGTTTACGACTACCTCTACAACGATGGCTTCCTCGATCTTCCGGTCGACTGGCGCTCCCGCCTCGGCCGGGGATGACCCCTCAGATGCGACGGAATCGCGCGCGACCTTCGGTGATCCACCAGTCGCGGTAGCGTTGTTGCGCGCGCTCGCGATCGCGCGGGGGCAGATCTCCCGAATAGCCGAAGTACTCCTTGCTGACGGCGCGAAGCTCCTCCGCGGCGCCGCGGCGGATCTCGGACACTTCGTGAGCGAGCCCGTCGATGAGCCACTCCACGCGGTGCCTGCCCGCGTTCTGCTCCCACCACCGTAGCCACGGACGAGCGTCCGCGCCGAAGTCCTGGCGTGTGACGACGACCAGGGCCGCGTGCGCCGCAGCGACCACCATCTCGTCGCCATCGCCGAGCGCATGCACCATCTCCGGCACAAGCGCCGGCTGGCGGAGCTCGGACATGGCGTACATCGCCGCGCCGCGCTCGAACGCGTCGATCGCGTGAGCCAGGCCCATCACGGCTTCGCGGACCTCGCCGGGAAACGCTCGCGCAACGGCCACGAGCGCGAGCGCCGCCGACATGCGCGTCGTCCCGTCAGTGTCCCGCAGGCGCAGGAGCAGGGGGGAGATGGCCTCGGGGTACGGGAGCTCGCAGAGAACGTGCGTAGCCCAACCGCGGATCTCGGGGTCGATGTCGCTCAGGCGCTCGAGGACGAACGGCAGCGCGACTTTGCGCTCGCGGACGATGAGGCGCAGGACCGGGCCGCACTCGCTCGGCCGCGGAGGCCGTTCCATCGTGGCGAGGCGCGCCCTCTCCACGGTCAACGGGCCCGGGAAGCGACTCATCACGACCCGCATCGCCCGCTCGCCCTGTCGGATCAGCTCTCCTTCGGCTTCGTCCGATTGCTCCGCGATGATACGGTCGACCATTGCGCCGAACTCGAGCTCCAGGTCGACGATGACCTTGGGTAGCTTGCCGCTGCCCTGAGGGTAGGAGACCGGTGGCCGGTGGAGGGGGACGACGATCGCGGAGGAGACCGGCGGCTCCTGTGCCGGTTCCCATGCGAGCTCGTCGAAGAGGCCGTCGGCCGGTTCCACGTCGGCGTCGGGTAGAACCTCGACGGGGGCGGCCGCGATCATGAACGCGGGCGACTCGGGCTCCTCGCGCGGGATGGGCGGGCCGCTAATCGGCCGAAGCACCGCGATGTTGGCGGACGGCGGAGGCACCGACGGCACCGGTCTCCACGACGTCCTGGACGCCGTCGGTGGCACCGTCACCACTGCGGACGGCGCCACGGAACGCTTATCGCGGACCATCGAGGCGTCCACACGACCCGTGGCCGCCGCCCGGCTGCCGGCGACGAAGCCGTCCAGCTTGCGGCGCACGATGATGCGCTCGAACGCCTTGCCGATGACGCTCGCGAACTGGGCCACCTGATCGACTGTCGTCCGATCGATGCCGAACTCGCCGCAGTCCCCGACGAGAAAGGCCACGGCACGCGTCCGCACGACGAGCGGTATGACCGCGACCTCGACCTCGCGGGAGCGCTGCAGGTCCGCGAGCAGCACAGCATCGAGCCCGTCGCCGGCGATCTTCGCGACCACGGGGGCTCGCTCGTCGCGTGCTCTCGACAGCACGCTCGGCATGTCGAGCGGGACCCCGATGCCGAGCACCTTTGCAGGCGCCGCACCCACGCCGAAGGCGTCCCGTCCCTCGGCGATGTCCCCGTGCACCAGAAACAGCGTCGAGTATTCGAAGAACTGGCGCGAGAAGTCGAAGAATAGATCGAGAAGAGTGTCCCTGTCGGTCGCCTCCTCGGCGGCCTGCTTCGCAGCCTCGGCGGTCACCGGCCCCCGCCGCCTGTGCGCGGCGCGGAGGCTGGTGGACACCTTTCGCTGGAGGAGCCCCACGCGCCCTTCCCCCCCGGGCGGCGGGACAGTGACGGGCGCCGGACCCGGCTCGCGCTGCGAGGGAGGGGCCACACCCGGAAAGCCGCCCGAGGTCACCCGATGCTGCGGCGGCGCCGCGGGCATCGCCTTGCGCGGCACCTGCTGGGCAACCGTACCGAACGCGGGCGTGCCTGTCCCTCGGACGGTGGCTGGCGAGAACGCGTCTGAGAGCCGAGCGAGGAGCTTGTCGAGTCGCCTATCGAGCGGCGCGCCGTACGCGCCGGCGACGGCCTGGCGTACGCGCACGGTCAGCGCGGCCCGCTGGTCGATGCCCATCCCCAGCACGAGGGCCAGTTGCGCCTCTTGCTGCCGCGACAACGGCCCAGCGACCGCCAGGACGAGCCGCCCATCCACGACCTCCAGCGGCACCACCGACCACTCGATCGCCATCTCACCTGGCAGAAGGGCTTGCACGGCGTCCGTCGGAGCCGGCAGCGCACCTGCGGGCGCGGCCGCGAGGTTCATCGACTGCGCGAGGAGCGTGGTCAATGCCACCTCGTCTACCGCGGCGACCTCGAGCAGGTTCGTGATCAGGTCGCCGCCATAGATGACCTGGTGCGCGAGGGCGTCCTCGACCTGGCGCATGGTCGCGACCTCGCGCTGCACGATGAGGGAGCTCAGGGACATGGGCCCGCGCGAATCTCCTATCAGCCTACAGGGTCCCGGGGGCGCGCTCCAGAGGTCAGAGGGGATTCAGCCGTAGCTCGCCGCCAGGGCCTGGAGGAGACCGGGCACGGTGTATTCAGCGGCGGTCACATCGACCCGGAGGCCACGGGCGCAGGCCGTCGCCGTGGTGACCGGACCGATGCTGGCGATTCGCAAGCGTGCCAAAAGCGCCTGGGCACGCGCGCCCAGCGCGTCGCAGAGACTGTCGACGGTGCTGCTCGACGTGAAGAGCACGGCGTCGAAACGGCCGAGGTCGAGCTCGTTCGCGAGCCCGTCGAGGGTGTCCCCTTGGACGGGGTGGGTCTCGTAGGCCGGGACGATGTCGACCCGACATCCCGCCCCACGCAGCGCGTCGGGGAGAGCGTCCCGTGCCCGAGCAGCCCGTGCGACGAGCACACGCGGAGGAGGGCCGGCGGAGCCGATGGCCGCGATCATCTCGTCCGCGAGCCGCTCGCCGCGGAACTCCCGCGCCGTCACGTCGGCGCGCAACCCGTGCGACTCGAGGGCCCGGGCCGTCGCGGGTCCGATGGCCGCGAGGTGCGCCGATCCGAATGCACGCGCGTCGTGGCCCGACCGGGCAAGAGCCGCCCACGTGTGCTCGACGCCGTTCGCGCTTGTGAACGCGACCCAGCCGTACGCGCCCGCCCGCAGATCGATCAATGCACGGGCGAGGGGGGCGGGATCCTCGGGCGGGCAGACCTCGATGGTCGGAACGACGACCGCCTCGGCTCCGAGCTCGCGCAGGAGAGCCGCTGTGCCGACCGCCTGGTCGCGAGCGCGCGTCACGAGCACTCGCTTGCCGAAGAGAGGTCGCCGCTCCAGCCATCGCAACGTGTCGTCGGGCGCTCCGAACGCCAGGAGGACCGACGCCGCTCCGAGTTCCGGCACCTTGACCGCGGCCCCCCCCACGGTCGTCGTCACGACGCGCTGAGAGGGCGAGCCCGCGTCCGCGACGATCGTGACCACGGAGTCGCGAGGGTGGTCCGCAAGGGCCGCTCCGACGTTGGCGGCGTCGGCACGGACGGCGGGCCCGAGGACTCCCGCAAAGGCCGCGGTGGCTGCCCTCGCGCCGATCCCGGGCACCACTTCGATGGGCACGCCGGCTCGGGCGACAGCCCGCACTTCCTCCGTCACGCGCGCCGACTCGAGGGGATCGCCTTCGATGGCGCGGACGACCCGCTTGCCTTCACGAGCCAGTGCGATGAGGTGCTCGGCGGGGACCCCGTCGGAATCGCGCACGACGACGTGCGCCTCCGCGAGGCGCGCCGCGGCCCGCTCGGTCCGCAGCCGGGGATCGCCAGGCCCCAGGCCCACGAAGCAGACGACCCCGAGGCCCGCGTTCACGTTCGCAACGATGACCCGGCGCGCCCTCCCGGACAAGGGGTCGCACCCGCCACCCCCGGCGCGCCGGCCCTCCGACGTGCTATTTCACCTGTCAGTCCGAATGCCTTTCCCGACCATTCGCCCCAGGCGACTGCGGGCCACGCCGGGCCTGCGCCAGCTCGTGCGAGAGACGGCCCTTTCGCCGCACGACCTCGTGTGGCCGCTATTTTTCAGCGCATCGGTCGACGAGCCAAGCCCCGTCGGCACCATGCCCGGGGTGTTCCAGCTGCCGGTGAAGGCGGCGGCGCAGATCGCGCGGGAAGCGGCCAAGAGAGGCCTCGGCGGCGTGCTCCTGTTCGGCCTTCCCAAGACCAAGGATGCCCGAGGCTCGAGCGCGCTCGACCCGGACGGGCCCGTCCCCCGGGCCGTGGCGGAGATGAAAAGCGCGCATCCGGATCTCGTCGTCGTGACGGACGTCTGCGTCGACGAGTACACCGACCACGGCCACTGCGGCATCCTGCGCAAGCGACCCGCACCCGGCGGGGCGGGCGAGATGGAGGTCGACAACGACGCCACGCTGGAAGTGCTCGCGCAGATGGCGCTCGTGCATGCACGCTCGGGCGCGGACGTGGTGGCGCCGAGCGACATGATGGACGGGCGCGTCGCGCGCATCCGGCGGGCTCTCGACGAGAACGGCTTCGAGCCGACCAGCGTCCTGAGCTACGCGGTCAAGTACGCGAGCGCCTTCTACGGCCCCTTCCGCGAGGCGGCGGACTGCGCGCCGAAGTTCGGCGATCGCGCGGGGTACCAGATGGATCCGGCCAACGCGCGCGAGGCACTGCGCGAGGCGCGCCTCGACGAGGAGGAGGGGGCCGACATGCTGATGGTCAAACCGGCGCTTGCCTATCTCGACATCATCCGCTCCGTGCGCGCGGACACGACCCTCCCGCTCTTCGCGTACAACGTCTCAGGCGAATACTCGATGCTCAAGGCGGCCGCGTCCGCCGGGATGATCGACTACGGACGCGCGATGATGGAGGTGCTCACGTCGATCCGTCGCGCCGGCGCCGACGGGATTCTCACGTACCACGCGATCGAGGCGGCGGAGGCGCTCGGTGGGTAGGTTTCAGTCCGGGCCTGATCCCGCGTCGCCGATGGCGACGACGGGTACCGTCACTTCCACGAGCACCGAGTAGGGGGCACAGCCCGCGTTCGTGACGGAGATCGACCGCGAGGAGATGTTGCCGAACTCGGCAAGCTGGCCGCTGGCCTGCGTGAAGTTGGCATCGGGCTCGTCGGGCGGTACGGACGCCACCCAGGCCTGAGGAGGAAAGACTGCCGAAAAGTCCGCCGCCAGCCCTTGCGGCAGCGGCGGTAGCGGCGGGAACAGGAACGTATAGGTGTACTGCCCGCGGAAGTCTTGCCACGTTCCGAGGGTCGGCGAGGAGAGCCAGACCAGGTCGCAGCCCGGCCCGGTCGAACAGTCTCCGACGAACTGCCAGGTGCCGACCGGGGGGGCCACGGTCACCGAGCTCGGGTCGCACTGGTTGGTCGAACACGCGCTTGCCGCGGACAGCACGCCCGCCAAGCAAGCGAGCGCGGCGACGTACGGGTAGTTCGGGCGGGGTCTGCCCGGTTCGCGCCTCGAGTACATGTCTCAGCGCGAGCCCTTCGCCGGGCGGGCCACGGCGGCCTCCTCGTGAAAGCACACGGGCATGCAGACGCGGTACGTCTGGTCACACGTATCGCACGAGTGGTCCTTGCACGAGGCGCGGCAGGTGCTCCACTTGTCGCCGCATATCTCGGCACAGTCCGCCCCCGGTCGCTGCGGCACCGAAGCGCGTACCGGCGACACTTCCCGGGCAGCGGCCGCAGACGCCGGCGGCTCCGGTCCACTGTGACCGTCGCTGATGTTCGGTGGCGGCGCGAACGCGTTGGTCGGCACGGGCGCGGCGACGGGCCGATCCGGCCTTCGCGGCCTCGGGCCTTGAACGTCGACGGTCGGCAGCGTGGTGTCGAGCGAGAGCTCGCTGAACCTCGTCGCGGCGAACTCGACCCTGTCCCGCGACTGTCCGTACGTGTAGCCATGAAGCCAGTCGCGCCAGCAGTCCTTCTTCGCGTCGGACACGCCGGCGCCCTGGTCGATCGCGTAACAGTGCTCGAAACGCACGTCGCACTCGTACACCATCTGGTAGCTGGGGCCGCACGCGAGCGCCCCGCCCGTGACGGCGACGAGGCAGCGAAGAGGGCGCGCCAGGCTCACCCGGGGAGTGTCGTTCGCCACGCGGTCTCGCGCAACTCCGACCGAGCTGGACGATAGTCCGGGGTGCCCCTAAAACCAGAAAACATGTTCACGGGTCTCGTCGCGACGACCGGCCTCCTGGAAAGCCGATCTCCCCGCGGTACCGGCGCGCGAATGACCGTACGAGCGCATCTCGACGGCGAGCCCCTCGTGCTCGGCGAGTCCATCGCGGTCGACGGCGTATGCTTGTCGGTCGACGCCATCCTCCCGGACGGGTTCGAGTTCGATGCTTCGTCCGAGACGTGCTCGAGGACGACGCTCGGCGGCCTCGAGGCCGGGAGCACGGTTCACCTCGAGCGTGCCCTACGGGTGGGCGACCGCCTGGGCGGACACCTCGTCACGGGCCACGTCGATGGCATGGGCGTCCTCGTCGGGCGCCGGCCCGTGGGCGAGGCGGTCTGGATGACCTTCGCGCCGCCTGCCGACCTCGCGCGCTTCTTTGCCGAGAAGGGCTCGGTGACCGTGGACGGCGTGAGTCTCACCGTGAACGCCATCTCGCGAGACGGCTTCGAGGTCATGCTCATCCCGCACACGCTCACGAAGACGAAGCTGGGCCGCCTCGTCGCGGGCTCGCGCGTCAACTTGGAGGTCGACCTCATTGCGCGCTACGTTGAACGTTTGACGGCCTTCGCCGGCTAATGGCACTCGCAGTGCGCACGATCGACCCCAAGCTCACCGAACGCATCGCCGGCGCCATCGCCGACATCCGCGCGGGCAAGATGGTCATCCTCGTCGACGACGAGGATCGCGAGAACGAGGGCGACCTCACCCTCGCCGCCCAGTTCGTGACCCCCGAGGCCATCAACTTCATGGCAACCCACGGGCGCGGCCTCATTTGTCTCGCCCTGAGCGAGGAGCAGATCGAGCGACTCGAGCTGCCGATGATGCGCTCGCCCGGTCGCCTCGGACCGCCTCTCGGGACGGCGTTCACGGTGAGCATCGAGGCGCGCCAGGGCGTCTCGACCGGCATCAGCGCTTCGGATCGGGCGCACACGATCCGCGTCGCCTCCAACCCGAACGCCCGTCCCGACGAGGTCGTGAGCCCTGGTCACGTCTTCCCCCTCAAGGCGCGCAAGGGCGGGGTGCTCGTGCGAACCGGACAGACGGAAGGGTCGGTCGATCTCGCGCGCCTCGCGGACCTGACGCCAGCCGGCGTCATCTGCGAGATCATGCGCGACGACGGAACCATGGCGCGGATGCCGGACCTCGAGCGCTTCGCGGGGAAGCACGGCCTTCGCATCCTGTCGATCGCCGACCTCATCCAGTACCGCCTCTTCACCGAGCGCCTCGTCCGGCGAACCTCCGAAGCGCTCGTGACACTCGATCAAACCGGTACCGAATGGCGTGCCATAGGTTACGAGACGACGATCGACGATCGCCAGTTCCTCGCCCTCGTGAAGGGCGACATCGGGACGGGCGGGCCGCCTCTCTGCCGCGTCCACACGGGGTCCACCGTGGCCGACACGTTCGCGTCGACGCCCCGGGACGGCGGGCGCCACCTGCGGGAGACGGTCGCGCAGATCGAGGCGGCGGGCCGGGGCGCGCTCGTGTACATCGCGCCGCGGGGCGACGTGCAGCGCGAGCTCGGCGAATGGCTGGCGATGAAGGCGTCCCCCCCGCCGGTTCTGCCGAACGACGCCCCGCTGCGCGAGTTCGGCCTCGGCGCCCAGGTCCTCGTCGACCTCGGGCTCCACGAGATCCGCCTGCTGACCAATAACCCGCGTAAGATAGCGGGTATACATGGGTTCGGGCTCGACGTGGTCGAGCGGGTGCCGCTGCATTCGATGGGTCGCGGCGGAGAGTAGGCGAGAGAATGACGACGCGCGTGATCGAAGGCAATCTCGTGGCTCCGAAGGGTACGCGCATCGCGATAGTCGCGAGCCGTTTCAACCACTTCGTCGTCGATCGCCTCGTCGAGGGTGCCGTGGATTCGCTGCTGCGCCACGGAGTGGAGGCGAAGAACGTCACGGTCGTACGGGTGCCCGGCGCGTGGGAGCTGCCGCTCGTGGCGCGAAGACTGGCGGCGTCCGACAAGGTCGACGCCGTCGTCGCCCTCGGTGCGGTGATCCGCGGAGCCACCTCGCACTTCGAGTACGTCGCCGGCGAGACCGCCAAGGGGCTCGCTGCGGCGGCCCACGGCGCGACGGTCCCTATCCTCTTCGGCGTCTTGACGACGGAGACGATCGAACAGGCGATCGAACGCGCGGGCACGAAGGCAGGAAACAAGGGGTGGGACGTTGCAGTCGCGGCGCTGGAGATGGTCTCGCTCGGACGCGCGCTGGACGACGCGGGCCTCTGAAGGCACCCTGAGGCCCATCCATGGGCGCGCGTCACTCCGGCCGCGAGGCTGCGCTGCAAATGCTCTTTCAGATCGAGCTGTCGGGCACGAGCGCCGATGACGCCATCGATCTCTTCTGGCGAAGCTTCGACTCGGACTCGGATCCCGACGGGCGCCTGTACGCCGACGAGGCCGTGCGCGGCGTGACTGCCTCCCGGGAGGAACTCGACCGCGAGATCGTGCGGGCTTCGGCGAACTGGCGGATCGAACGGATGGCGCGGGTGGACAGAAATGTGCTGCGGCTGGGGGCGTGGGAGCTCCTGCACCGTCGCGACGTGCCGCGCGCGGTCGTCCTCGACGAGGCGATCGAGATTGCCAAGGCATTCGGAACGGACGAGTCGAGCGCGTTCGTCAACGGGGTCCTCAACCGCATCGCGGAGACGGTGGGTCGCAAGGACGTCGCGGGGGCATGACGTGGAGCTTCACTTTCTGGCTCCGGAGCTCCGGCGGCTCGACGACGCGAGTGCCGAGCTCTGCGCCTGCTCGCTCTGGACGGACGTGCGGCCGATGCGCGGACTGGCCGGGCTGCTGGACTGGCGCCTGGGCGGGAGGCTGAGCGCCCTGTTGAAGTCGGGATTTCTGAGCGGCCGGCGTGGCGAAGCGCTGCTCGTGCCCGGCAAGCCGCACGTGCCCTTCGAGAAGGTGCTCGTCGTCGGCCTGGGATCACGCGCCGAGTTCGACGACGCGGCGTTCCGGGAGACGGTGAGACACATCGCGGGCGCGCTCGAGGGCCTGCGGGTGCGGCGCGCGGTGGTCGAGCTCCCCGGGCGCGGGGGCGGCGAAGTCGACCCGGAGAAGGCGATCACGATGGCGCTCGAGTGCGTGGGCGATTCGCCGCAGCACGACGCGTGGTGGCTGGTGGAAGAGCCCGCCGCGCAGAAACGCATCGAGCAACGCGCCGCCGACGAGCGGCGCCGCGCGCGGATGCCGTGACCCCTCACCCCGCGATGCTCGATCTCGATCCCGCCCGAGCAGACACACCACCCCGTGACGCGTCCACGCTCGTCGTCGTGCGCGACTCCGCGAATGGGGGCATCGAGGTTTTCTGCGTCGAGCGTCAGAAAGTCGGGTTTCTCGGCGGTGCGGTGGTGTTCCCCGGAGGAAAGCTGGACCACGGTGACTTAGACCCGGCCTGGGCTGCGTTGGTCACGTCGCCGCGCGCGTGGGAGAGGCCGAACAGCGCCGACGAGTCCGCGCTCCGAGGTCTGGCTGTCGCGGCCTGCCGCGAAGCCCTGGAAGAAGCCGCCATCCTTCCCGTCGACGGCGCCCGTCCGGTCCACGCGGACCTCCTTGAATGGCGACGCCGCCTCGCGCACGAGGAAGCCACGCTGCGCGATTTGCTCGAGGCTCGGGGCCTTCGGCTCGACCTGGCCGCACTTCACCCCCTTGCCCGGTGGATCACCCCCATCTCGGAGTCCCGCCGCTTCGACACGCGCTTCTTCCTCTTCGTCGCCGACGCATCCCTGACCGGCGCACACGACGACCACGAGACGACCGCGAGCTTCTGGGCTGCGCCCGGCGAGGTGCTGCGGCGCTTCGGCGCTAGGGAGCTACAGCTCGCGCCACCGACGCACCGAACGCTCGAGGTTCTTGCCACGGCCGGAAACACGAGGGAGGCCCTGGCGATCGCAGAGGGGGCCTGTCTCGAGCCAGTCTGTCCCCGCCTCGTGACCCACCGGGACTCGCTCGGAGAGACGATGGCCCTCGCCCTTCCCGGGGACCCTGAGCACGACGTCCGCGAAGCGCGGAGCCCCGGCCACTCGCGCTACGTCCTTCGCGGAGACCGATTCGTGCCCGAAGACCCCCCGAGCACATGACCTCACGACGCGCCGTGGGACGCATCGTCTTCGCGACACAGCTCGCGGCATTCTGCGAGGTCGACTTGAAGACCATCCACAACTGGGCCAATCGCGGCAAGATCCCTTGCTGGCGAACCCCCGGGCGGCACCTGCGGTTCCGGCGGCTCGACGTCGTCGACTTCCTGCGTACATACGGGTTCACTCTCCCGGAGGCGCTGCGCGGAGCTCGCCCAGACGTCGTGGTGATCGACGAGGACTCGGAGACACTCGCCTGGACGCGACGCGCTCTCTCCCGCCACTTCGAGCTCGTGACCTTCGACAGCGTCGTCGAAGGGCTCCTCGCCCTCGCCACAAGCAATCCCGAGGTCCTGGTGCTCGGCAACGTCTCCCCGCTGGAAGCGAGTGCGATCGTGGCGCGAATGGGTGCCTCGCCAGCCACGAAGGACGTGCGCGTCGTGACGCTCGGCGTCCAGGCCAAGGGGGCTGCGGCCTGGGCTTCGACGAGCGACGTGGCCGGTCTACGGGACGCGATGGAGCGGGTGACCGGAGTCGAGTAGCAAGACTACCTTCCCTCCCGGTACGCCTTCACGGCGTTCGCGATCGCGTCGGCCAGAAGCTGGCGGTAGTCGTCACTCCCCAGTCGCTGCTCCTCGGCGGCGTTCGACAGGTAGCTGGTCTCGAACAGCACGCTCGGCATCCTCGCCCCGACGAGGACGTAGAACCCCGCCGTGTGGACGCCGCCGTCGATGACTTCGCCGTACTTCATCTGCAAGGCTGCGATCGCGGCCCGCTCGAGGAGCTGGGCGAAGCGCGTAGATCGCTGAGCTTCGTCCGCGAGCCGCATCCCCCCCAGGATCGACGCGAGCTCGGCGCTCGCGGCTTGCGTCGTCGCGTTCTCTCGCGCCGCTACGCGCGCCGCGATCTCGTCGCGGGTGGTGTCGAGGACGTACGCTTCGACGCCGCGACGTCCTTTGCTCTCGCTGGCGTTGCAGTGAATCGATACGAAGAGGTCCGCGGAGAACGTGTTCGCGCGGGCCGTGCGCTCCTCCAGCGAGACGAACGTGTCTTCGCCCCGCGTGAGCATGACCTGGAGGCCCTGCGCAGAAAGCACGGGAGCGACGCGGCGGGCGACGTCGAGAGTGACGTCCTTCTCCCTGATGCCACTGGGCCCCACCGCGCCGGTGTCCCTGCCGCCGTGCCCAGGGTCGAGCACCACGCGCGATACGGCGCGCAGGCCTCGTCCTCCTGCGCCGGGCGGACGGCGGGCCACGTCGACGACGATGCGGTAGGGCTCGTGCATGTAGAAGACTCGCCGCCATGCACGCCCGTCGAGGTCGAGCAGGACGCGCGAACCGGTGCTGGTGGACTCGGCGCGCACCCGGGTAACGATGCCTTGGCTCGGCGTGTCGCGCGGGACGCGGCCGAGGTCAACACCATCCAGATCGACGAAGGTGCGCGGGGTGCCGGCGCCCGCGATGAGCTCATCGCCGACGCGGTACGCGGCGGGGCGGTCGAGCACGAGGACGACCCGCGCGGTGTCGTGACCCGGCCAGGCCTCGATGCGGACGACCTGAGGCGGTTCGACCCGAACCGAGGCGCCGGCGTCGAGCGCGGCCGCGATGGCCTGTGCGATGGCGCCCTCCCCTTCCAGTCCCTCGTCGATGGCCTCGAGCACCCGCTGCGGCGGGCGAAAAGCAACGAGCACGCCGAGGGCGTCTTCGATTTCGCGACGGCAGCGGTTGTCCGCGCCTGCATCGCCCCCTTTCGTCCCCGCGAAGCGTCGCTCGGCGCGGTAGACTTCGGCGTATTGCGTCGAGGCGTCGCGCGCGACGTCGCCCGCGAGCAGCGCGCCTGCAAGGGCGGCGTCGCACGCTCCAGGTGCGTCGGCGTCGTGGGCTGCGGCGCGGTAGAGGTCCAGGGCTTCGGTCGCGTCCTGATCGCGACCCTCGACTCGCCACACACGCTCCAGAACCCGCGCGGCCGTGGCGTGAAGCAGGACTGCGCGGCCTCCGGCGCCCTCGCGCAAGGCGCGAGCCTCGATGGATTGGGCGAGCGCCAGCGCCTCGGCTCGCGGCGGCAACGCTTCTTCGCCCGCCCCGATGGCGCGCGCACGCGCGACGTCGCCGGCTTCGGTCGCCCCCGCCCCGGCGTCCGCCTCGGCGCCAGAGGTTCGAGTGCCCTGGGCACTGCTGCAGCCCGACGACGTCGGCGAGGAGACGAGGGTCGCGGCAGCGAGCGCACAACGCCAGAGTTGCGAACGTCGTCGCGTCGGGCTTGGGCCGCAGCCGAAAGGGGAGTTATGCTCTGAAAAGCGGAGAGCCACGTGTCCGAGCCTCAGGCGACCATACAACCGATCTACGCGGACCGCGCCAGCGGCCAGACCTTCCCCGATGCGCGCGCGATGGTGGACGCATATCTCACCCGTTTCGGCGAGCGCGCGGGTGCCAAGCTCGAGCCGCTCGACGCGAGCGGCTACACGCTCGTTCGGAAAGGGTCCGCCAGCGTCGGCATCAACGTGCTCGAAGATCACGGCGTCATCCTCTTCGTCGCGCCGGTGATGCCCGTACCGCTGACGGGGCGCGAGACGTTCTACCGGAAGCTGCTCGACCTCTCTTTCCTGGCGACCTCCGACGCGGCATTCGCGGTCGACGCGCAGCGGGACGAGGTAGTGGTGCGATCTCTTCGGCGACTGTCAGGGCTCGACTACGAGGAGTTCGAGGACCTTCTGGAAACCGTCGGCAAGGTCGCCGACGAATGGGACGACACCCTCCGCGCGGAGTTCGGACAGGGGTGAAGGTACGACGTTTTCGGTACGGCACCCGACGTTGTTCGACGCGGAGTCGGGTGTTAGGCTTTGCCGCGTAGTCATGGCTTATCCTGGCAATCCTACGAAAGGGCCCGGGTTCGAGAACGTGCCGCCGACCCCGGATGACTTCGAGCGGCTAGCGACCGCGTTTCGGCCGTCTTGGGAGCTCGACAACGCACCGTTTACCGGCGCGGGAACCTTCTCGGCGGGCGACATTCGGGCCCTGCAGGGGGCTGGACCTGGCGTCGATTTGCGCGCGGCGTCGGCCCAGATTTCGAATGGCGCTCACGCCCCTCCCAAGCCTACGGCCACGCCTGAGCCGGTCGCATCGGTGATCGTCGAGCGCGCGATGGCTGCGAACGAGGCCCCGCAAGCGGCTCCGCCTCCTCCACCCCCTCCGCCGCCTCCCGCCGTTTCCGAGAGGCCCATGCCCAGACCCTCGGCGCCCCCGTGGGGCCCTCCCCCGGGCTACGAGCCGTCGCTCCGACCACAGCCGAGAGATCCCTCATCCGCGCGAACACCCACCGTACCGCCGGCGAGGGGCCGCCCGCGGGCAATAGACGTGGAATCCTCGGCTTCCTTTGCGCTCTCCTCGAAGAAGTCTATCTGGATCGGCGTCGGTGCGGCGGCGGTGGTCGTTCTGGCAGGCGTGGGCGTCTGGACCTTGTCGGGGAGATCGGAGAGACCCGCCCCGGCGCTGGTGACCACGGCGAAGCCCATCGACGATACGAAAGTGTCCTCCATTCCCCCTCCCCCGCCAGAGACCCCCGCGCCCGCGCCCCAGCCGGTACCCGTCGCGACGGTTGCTCCGGCGCCCGTTACGCCCACGCCCCTAGTGACTTCTGTTGCGGCCTTGCCGGTAGCGCCGGCGCAGGCGGCATCGCAACCAATTGCTCGCGGCTCCACGGCGACGGCGCCGGCACCTCAGCGCCCGGCGTACACACCCCCGGCCCATCCCGCGGCACGGAAGGGTCCCAGCATCGTTCGCGACGTCCCGTTCTGATGGCGCTTTACATGCGCGTGGCGTGCGGTGAGGATTCGCGAGCATTCCCGCCATGAGACCCCGCCCCCTCGCCGTCGCACTGTTGCTTGCCTTCGCCCCCGCGGCCTCCGCCATGCCCGCTTGGGCGCAGAGCAATGCGGAAGACCCGACAACCTCGATGGCCCGCGCCCGGTTCAAGGAGGGCGTCGAGTTCTACGACAAGTTCCAGTACGAGCAGGCCCGCGCAGCATTCCTGCAGGCGTACGCCCTGAAGAAGCATCCGGCCCTGCTGTTGAACCTCGCGTGGAGCTGCTTGAAGAGCGGCCACTCGCTCGAGGCGGAGCGCTACTTCAAGCAGTTCCTGGCGGAGGGCAAGGACATCTCCGACAAACAGCGCGCCGACGCAAACGACGGAATGAACCAGGCTCACGGCAAGATCGGACGTATCGAGGTATCGGCTCCGGCTGGAACCGAGATCACGATCGACGGAGATCGGGTCGGGTCGGCCCCTTTGGCGGAGTCCGTGGCGGTCGAACCGGGAGCGCACACGCTCACGTTCAAGGGCCCCGATAGCGCAACCGAAACGCAGAGCGTGACCGTCCTCGGAGGCGAAAAGGCAGTAGCCCGGTTCACGAAGAATGGCGGCGGAGCCGCCGGTGCGGCGACGGCGCCTCCAGCGCCCGCCCCGTCTCCTCCCGAGACCCCGGCACCCCCACCCCCTCCGTCGCAAGCAGAGGAGACGCCGAGCGAGACCGAACACCGACCGACGAAGGAGGCGTCGCACCACGACACCGGCAAGAAAGGCGCGTTCGATCCCCCCGCGAACATCGTTCCGGTGATCCTCGGCGGCATCCTCACGGCAGCGGGCATCGGCGTCGCCATCGGGATGAATGGCTCCAAGCAATCTGCCCAGAACAACGCGAACGCCACGGCGCAGAAGGTTCTGTCGCACAACGACACGTGCCCGGCACCTCAAGGCTCCAACGTCCAAGGGCTGGCGAGCATTTGTGGCCAGTACCAGAGCGACATCAACGACGTGAACTCCGACGCGACGATTGGCAATGTCGCGCTCGCGATCGGCGTCGCTGCGCTGGCCGGCACGGTGATCTACTGGTTTGCGGCGGACAAGGGCGACGACAAGCCCGCGTCCAGCGCGACGGGCGAGCCCGCCATCGTTCCGATCGTGGGTCGGTCGGCCGGGGGACTGTCGATATCCGGAAGCTTCTGAGTCGCTCTCAGGGATAGGCGAGGGTCACGATGGGCGCCGGGCGCATCCCGTCGCTGCCGGGCTCGCGGACGAGCGCGGCAGCGAAGCACCCGGTCTCGTCACACCCTCCATCGACCAGCGCGTCCGCCTGGATGTCGACGCCGCCGGACTTCACGCCATCGACGCGAAGGGCCCTCGTCGCAAGCCCCCGGATCGCCGCCGCCGTCGGGGCGATTTTGGTGGATCGCTCGACCCAAGCGACTACGGGAATCCCTGGCGCCGGCGCGATCCAGAAGGGTCCGCGAGAGCGATCGCAGTCCGGACGGGCGAGATCAATCACGGACTCTTGGCCCGTCGCCCGGTCGACACGTAGCGCGCGCACTCCCTCCGCAGTCGACCCGACGCCGGGACAAGCGCCGTCCGTCTCCCGCGTGAAGACCACGATCGTCGACGTGGCATCCCCGTCCACCGCGACAACGTCGTCGTCCTCGGACAGCGCATGCTTCAACTTGCGCCACGGAGTGGGAGCGCCCCCCTTCGGAATCTCGCGCATCGCGATCGATCCCGAGTCTGCAACGCGCAAGAGCCCGAGGTCGTCGCCCATCGAGTACGTGTAATGTTCACGCTCGTCGTCGTCGCGGAAGTCTGCGTCCCGAATGGCGACGACTGTTGGACTGGCAGCTCTATCGCCGGGGACGAACGTGGCCAGAGTGAGGTCATCGTCGCCATCGCCCAGGACGAAGACCTCGCGATCGCCACAGACCAGAGCGGGCCTGCGGTCCGAGGCGATTGTCACGACCTCGCTCGCCTGCGTGTCGGACCAGGTCCTCGCTCGCACACGGACCGCGCCCACCGGACCGGGATCGACCCATGCAAGGCCGTCCGCGGTCGCGCAAAATGCGGCCCCGATGTCCAGCGGCTCGCCGCGGACCTCGCCGTGCGGTCCGAGAAGGACGAGGGTTCGATCGCTCTTTGCACCGAGGCCGCGCGAAACGAGCGCGACTCCGTCGCCGGCGGGCGAGAGCTTGATCTCCGCATCGGGGGCCCAGGTGACCTTGCCGGGCGCATCGACGGTCCACGAGGCGCGCCCACCTCGCAGCCCCACGACGCGGATCACTCCTTCGGCGGCCACCAGCCCCGCGACGACCTGAACGCCGCCAGCCTGCACGGCCGCGATGGGCGCCGAGAACATGGGCTCCGACGGCGGCGCGCCCCGGAGGGAAGGCGCGACGGCGGACGCGTCGCCGAGCGCGGAGCGGAGGGCATCGTCGGGGGCGGGGGGATGCGCCGCTCTGCACGTGCACCCGCCCACCAAGCCGAGCAAAAAAAACGGCGTCGGCCCCACGAGCCGTCTCATGCAGCAGCGACACTAGCAGACGGCACCACGTCACGCGCGAAGTAGCTTGCGAAACGACGTCCGGGGCAGCCCCGCTGCGCGCGCCGCAGCGCTCAGGTTCCCCGCGTTCTCGCGAAAGAGCTCGTGGGCGCGCTGGCGCGTCATGCATTTTGCGAGCGGCAGCGGCTCACGACGCATCGCCCTGTCCACGTCCTCGACGTCGATACGCGATCCGTTGGCGGTCCCGTCCGCCGCCCGGCAGAGAACGTTGCGAAGCTCGCGAACGTTGCCCGGCCAGTCGTGCCCCGTCAGGCGCGCAATCGCCGCAGGCGTCAGTGACCGTGGACCCACGTCCGGGGCGAGCTGGCGAAGAAGCTCGCGCGCGATCGCACCGATGTCTCCCCGTCTATCCCGCAAGGCCGGGACGCTGACGACAAGGCACTCGAGGCGGTGGAACAGGTCTCGCCGAAAGTCGCCACTGGTCACGCGCTGCTCGAGCCGCGCGTGCGTGGCGGCGACCACCCGGACGTCCGCTCGCTGCCCCCCTCCCGCTGACCCCACCCGGCGCACTTCGTAGCCGTCAAGTGCGCGGAGGAGCTTCGGCTGAGCCTCCAATGGGAGATCCCCGATCTCGTCTAGAGAAAGTGTCCCCCCGTCGGCCTCGGAGAATGCTCCTTCGCGCCGTGCGTGCGCGCCCGTGAACGCCCCTCGCTCGTGGCCAAAGAGCTCGCTCTCCACCAGCTCGCGCGGAAGGGCCGTCACGTTGATCGCCACGAAGGGGCGGGACTTCCGCGGACCCTCGCCGTGAAGCGCGCGGGCGATGAGCTCCTTGCCCGTCCCGCTCTCGCCGACGACCAGCACGGGAAGCGCGTGACGCGCCAACCTTCGCACCTGATCGGCGAGGCGTCGCATGGCGATGGACGCACCGGACACCCCATCCAGCTGATCCCCGGGCGTCTCGCCCACCGACCGCACGTCGATCGCCAGGACGACGAGCGTCGACCGGCCGATCGTCACCACCGTACCGGCCTGGCCCCACGCCTCGCGGACTCTCGCGGTCCCCACGTACGTGCCGTTCGTCGACCCCAGGTCCTCGATGCCAACGCCCGCGCCGAGAAGACTCAGTGCGCAGTGCCGTCCGCTGACCGTCGGATCGTGCACGACAACGTCCGCCGACGGGGACGTCCCCACGACCAGCTTTCCGTCGGACAGCGGCACCCTTCGCGCCCCCTGCTCGTCCTGCAGCTCGACGAACCAGGCCGCGCCGCTGGGCGTCGACGCAACCTCGAGCGTTACGGACGAGGGACAAGGCTCTTCTATGACCGGCTGCATCGGGGGGAGGGCTCCTTTCCGCCCGCTCCCCATTCGGCCACCGGCCGCCTTTGTTGCTCGTCTTCCGCCGGGGCCGACCCGCTAGCCGACGGCGATGCCCAGCGTCTTTCTCAGAGAGAAGTACTGCTCGCTCACGGAGAACACCAGAAGCTCCTTCATCTTCTCCGGGGGCGACAAATCGCCGGGTAGCTGAGGCTCCGCCGTGATGATCTTCTTCGCGATCTCCATGTCAGCGCACAAGAGGAGCCCCGCGCGGCTTGCCGTGATCTCGATCGCTTGCATCCACCGCTTGAGGTCGGCCTTGGCGCCCTCTTCCATCCACTTCTGGACGACGATCTTGAGCGACTCGCGCTGCACCGGCTGCATGTGCTTCACGAGCTCCGAGGCCGTCGCGTTGACCGCCTGCGCCATCTCGGCCGGGACCGCGAAGTCCGACATGACGATCTTCACTCCCGCGAACAAGATCACTTTCAGCTCGTTCAGGGTCGGGAACAGGTTCCGGATGTAGTGCTCGCCACGGTATCCGGAGAGGTGCTTGCCGACGATGAACGTGAGCTCCTGCGGGGTGAATCCGGTGAGCACCGTTTGCCCCGCAACGCTCGCCGGCGGGATGGCCGGCACCGCCATGAGGGCGCCCGGCACGTCGTTTCGGACGTAGAGCTCCGGAATGGAAACACCCAGAACCTGTGCGGCCCAGCCGAACGTCTTGGCGAACGTGACCGTGCTCGTCGCCGGATCCTGCCGGAATCTCTTGTCGAGCGTGGGCAGCTGCTTCTGCGAGCGCAGCTGATTGGTCTTCGCCACGATCGCGGCCGGGGTGAGCATCTCGAAGATCTTGCCGATGTAGAGATTCTCGTCCTTGTGGAAGAGGCTCTTCACCCACGCTTCGTTGTCGAGGCGGCTCTTCACCTGGATCATCCCGCGCGGGCGATAGTCCTCGAAGAATCGTTGCTCCTCTTCATCGGCCTTTCGCAGGAACGCGAGGGCCGCGCACATGCACCACGCCCTGTCGTACTCGTGCATCCGCAAGTAGAGCTTGTAGAGGCTACGGTACGGGTCGACGCGCAGCGGGTCCTTTTGCAACACGAGAGCGTGCTCTCCGACGGCGGCCTCCGTCTGCTCGGTGGCCTCGTACAGCTCGGCGAGGATCTGCCGCTCCACGGCCTCGTCAGGCTTGAACCGCGTGGCCATCTTGAAGGCCTCGATGGCGCTCGGCACATCCTTCAGGCGGTCGCGGTAGATGAGACCGAGGTTGTGCCACAGATTGAACTCGAGGTCCGGGTTCGACACGTTGGCCGTGGACATGCGCCGCAGCATCTTTCGGAACGCACGCTCGAGAGCCTTCCAGTCCTTCTTCCCGGTCAGGATCTTGTTGATGCGCTCGAATGCCTCGAGGTACTGTGGGTTGAGATCGAGCGCGTCCCCGAAGAGCTCGACGGCCTTGTCCTGGTCGCCCTCTTTGTCGCGATAGAGCTGCGCCATCGTGTAGAGGAACTTGCTCTTGCGGCCCGGGTCCTTCTCCGCCTCCGCAATCGTCTGGAGCGTGTCGATCATCTTCGCCCAGTTCTCAGTCGACTGATAAAGGGCGATGAGCTTGTGCAGGAGCCCCGCGTTGAGCGGTTGTAGCTCGCGCGCCTCTTCCAGGGCCTCGATCGCACGGAGCGGACTCTTGTCCTGGTCATTCCAGACATCGGCGATCTCGTTCAACATCCGGAAGCGCTCGTCCCCGTCGAAGACGTTGTCGAGAACCTGGCGCTTGTACGCGACGACCTGCTTCCAGTCCTTGAGCTCCGTGTAGAGAGAGACCAGCGCCTCGAGCGTCGGCCGGTGTGCGGCGTCAACCGCCAGGGCCTTCTCGAAGTTGTTGATGGCCTGCTTCGCTTGCCCCTGCTCGCGCTTGACGCAGCCGAGCTTGAAGTAGACCTCCGCGCGGGCTTCAACCTCGTCCTCGCCGAGCGAAGTGAGGACCTTCTGGTAGTTCGTGAGGGCGGACCCCCAGTCCTTCATCCGGAAGCAGACCTCGGCGAGCCCCCGGATGGTCACCTGGTCGGTCAGGTCGAGCTGGTGCGCCGCCGTGTAGGCCTTCAGCGCCTTGTCGTCCTTGTTGAGAGCGGCGCACACCTGCCCGAGCTTGTTCTGCAGGACGTGCTGCTCGGTGCGCTCTCGCCTGCCGCTCTTGCGAGCAAGCATGTCGAGGAGAGGCTCGGCCTTCGCCCACTCCGCCTGCGCGATGTAGTCGTCGACCAGCGGCGACGCGGCGTCCTCGTTCTCCGGATCCGCTTCGTACGCGGCCTCCCACGCGAGCACGGCGCTCGCATGGTCGCCGAGCATCTCTTCTCGTACCTTGCCGAGCTCCACGAGCAATTTGGCCCGCTGCCGCGGCGCCAGCGTCGCGCTCTGCTCCTGATCGAGGTAGCGCGCGGCCTTGTCGTAGTCCGCGCCGTCCATCGCTATCTGGCGCAAGGCGGCAAGGGTCGGCACGTGAGCCGGATCGAGATCCAACGCCATCTCGTACCGATCTTGCGCTGCAACGCGATCGCCCAGCTTCTCGTCGAGCGCCTTGCCGATCCTGTAGAAGGCGTCAACCCGCTGCTTGGAATCCTGCGTCAACTCGGCGACGCGCGTCATGTAGTCGATCGACTGCGCGGCGTTGTCGGTCTTCTCGTAGAGCTTTGCGAGGGCCTCGAGGGCGGCAACGTTCACGTCGTCGAGGTCGACGATGTTCTTGTAAGCGTCGATCGCGCGTTCCGAGTCCTCGACCTCGTCCGCGAATACCTGCGCTATCGCACCGTAGAGCTCGACCTTGGTCTTCCGCTCGTTCGTCGCGGCGATGTGCCGATCGTACGCGGTCACGAGGTCGAGCCACTGCCTCAGCTTGCGGTAGTTGCGCTCGAGCTTGAAGTACGCGTCCTCGTTGTTCGGGTCGATCTCGAGAACCTGTTCGAGACGCTGGGCCGCGAGGTCGGCCTTGAGGAACTGCTCTTCGTGGAGCGTGGCGAGATGCGTGAGGACTTCGATCTTCTCGCGTTCCGTCGTCACGACCTCGAGCTGTTTCTCGAGGACGGTGACGAGCTCGGTCCACTGCTCGAGGACTCCGTACACGCGTGCAAGGCCGCGGAGCCCGTGAATGTTGGTGGAGTCGGCGTCTACCACCTCTCGATAGACGTTGGACGCGCGCGGCGCGTCGCCCAGATTGGTCTCGTAGAGCTGAGCGATCCGAAGCTTCGTCGTCGCGATCTCCGTGGCGTCTTCCAGTGCGGGCACCTTGCGCTGGAGGACGTCGACGAGCTCGCGGTTCTGCCCCTTTGCGCCGTAGATGCGCTCGAGGTTCTCGAGCGCGGGCACGAAGTGCGGATCGACCTCGAGCGCGCGCTGGAAGTAGCCGACGGCTTGTTCGGTCTGCTGCATCTGCGAGTCGAGCAGCTCGCCGAGGTCGTTCAGGATTTCTTTGCGATCGAGATCGTGGGTGGCGACGTCCAGCGCGCGGGTCAAGGTCGCGCCCATCTGCTGCCAGTTCGCCCCCTTCTTGTAGAGGCTCGCGAGCTGGCGCATGGCCCCGACGTTCTGCGGGTCGAGCTGGATTATCTGCGCGTAGTACGGCTGCGCGTACTCCGGGTGACCGAGATCGTCGCCGTACCACTTGGCGAGGTGCAGGCAGAGGCGAATCTTGTCTTGCGGATCCGTCTGCTGCTTCAACCATCCGCTGACGGTCTGGATGACTTCGGTCCAGCGGCCGGTGGCCTGAGCCATGCGCTCCAGGTACCGCGCGGTTTCGCGGTCGTGGAAGTCCAAGGCGAGCGCATTAACCAGCGCGTCCAGGGCTTGATTCTTGTCGTCGAGCTTCTCCTCGAAGACGCGGGCGATCTTGCGGAGGAGCTCGGTCTTCTCGCTCGTCTCTTCGCGACTCTCCAGACGCGCGAGATATAGCTCGACGAGGGGCTCCCACCGCCCGGCGGTCTGGTGGAGCTTCTCAAGCTCGGTGAACGCCTCGTCGTGGGTACCGTCAATCTCGAGGATCTTCTCGTATGCCGAGCGCGCGCCGTCGGGGTCGCCCGCCTGCTCTCGCCATAGCGCCGCGACGCTCTGCAGCTCGGCGATGCGGTCACCGGGCTCCCCGAGCGCGTCCGCGCGACGCATCTTGACTTCGATGACGTCCGTCCACTTCTCCTCCGAGCGGTGGATCGCCTCGAGCGCGTCCATGGCCTCGAAGTCGGGACCGACGTCGAGAAGCTTTCGCCAGGCGTCGGCCGCATCGTAGGGCTGCTGCAGTCTGCCGCCGTAGGTCTTGCCGAGCTCTCGGAAGACCTCCTTCAACTCCTCGGGCTCGATGAAGGCGGCTGCACGATCCACCAGCTGATGCAGCGCGGCCACGAGCTCGTTTGCGTCACCCTGGCGACGGCGAATCTCGGCTATCGCCCGAAGCGCCGCGAGATTCGCATAGTCGATGTCGAGAACGCGGCCCCAATCCTCGAGGGCAGCGTCGTCCCGCCCGAGCTTCTCGGCCGTCGTGCGAGCGCGACGCGTGAGGATGCTGACACGGTCTTCGTCGCTCGACGCGATGTCGAACTCGCGTTCGAGGATGTCGACGAGCTTCGCCCATTGTTCCAGGCTCTCGTAAAGGTCGGCGAGCGCGTGGAGGGCCTGCGGATCCTCGCCTCGAAGGTCGAGTACGGCCTTCCAGATCTCGATGGCCCGGTCCGGCTGCCCCAGCCTGTCCGAGGCAAGCTGGGCGATCTTCGCGCGGATCTCGGCTTCGGCCGTATCGCCGGACGCGTTCTCGAGCTCACGCTGGTACACCGCGTCCAGCTCTTGCCACGCCTCCTGTTGCTCGTAGATCCGCGCGAGCGACGCGACGGCACCCTCGTGGGCCCTGTCGAGACCGTCGAAGATTTGGCGATAGGCGCGGATCGCGCTCGGCAGATCGCCCAGGCGGACTTCGTAGAGCTCGCCGAGACGCGCGTTCAGCTCGACGAGATCGAGGGGGTCGGCCGGAACCTTGACCCGCATCTCCAGGATCTTGGCGAGCTCGCCCCAGGCCTCGAGAGAGAGGTAGATGCGGTCGAGATTCGCGAGCGCCTCGGCGTCTGCCGGCTCGATGCTGAGCACGTACTTGTACGTTTCCTCGGCCTTGCCCACGTCCCCGAGCTCGTCCTCGAACGTGCGCGCAAGGCGGCGGCCGATCGTCTGCTGGACGACAGGCTCGGAGCGCCCGCCAAGAATATCGGCGTACGCGTTGGCGAGCTTGTCCCAGCCTCCGTCCACCACTCCGGCGAGCCTCGGCGCCTCGTCGCCGGCCTTTTCGTCGAGCGGGTACTCGCTGAGCGCCCGGACGTAGACCTGCATCGTCTTTTCGGGGTCGAGCAGCTTGTCCTCGAACAGCTCGGCAAGGCGGTAGTAGGCCGAGAGCCTGTCCTCCTCGCCCTTGGTGTGAGCGAGCTGCGCCTCGTAGACGCGCGACAGCTTCTCCCACTCGCCCATCGAGCGATACAGCGGCTCGAGGATGTCACCGACCTCCGCCTGTTTCACCCCGCCGGAGAACAGCCCCTCCAGGGCGTCGAGCGTGGCCTGGTGCTCGGGCGCGGCATTGATGACGTCGCGGTAAGCGGACAGCGCGCCGTCCACGTCGTCGAGGCGGGTCTGCAGGACCTGACCGAGCCGATACCTGAGCTCGAGAATTTCGTCCGGCAACTGCGCGTTGTCGGCCTCTCGGGCGAGCACCTTGGCGAGGTCGTCCCACCGCTCCGTCTGCAAGTAGAGCCTATCGAGCGCGCGGATCGCGGTCAGATTCTCCGGGTCGGCATCGCTCACGCGACGGTAACGGGCGATGGCGCCGTTGACGTCCTCGAGCTGCACCTCGAAAATTTGCGCGTTGCGCAGCCCGAGCTCGACGAAGCGCTCCTTCTGATCGCTCTCGCCCAGCTTGTCGAGCTGCGCATCGTAAAGCTCGGCGACCTGCGGCCACCGGTTCACCACCATCGCCAGGCGCTCGAGGTTGCCGAGCGTCTGCTCGTTGCCGTCGTCTATCGGAAGAGCGCGAGCGAGAGTGTCGAACGCCGACGCGTGGTCGCCCAGCGCATCCTCGTAGAGCCGGGCGATGCGATGGAGAAGTTCGACCTTCTGGAGCGGATCGCTCGCATGTTTGACCTGGACTTCATGGACCCGAATGAGCTTCGACCAATCGCTCGCGCCCTCGTACACGGGCTCGAGAACGGCCGCCGCTCCCAGGGGGTCGGCTTCGCCGTCCTTCAGGCCCTCGAGAGCGCGAAGGGTGGGGTCGTGATCGGGCAAGCGCTCGAGGATCTCGCGGTAGAGCTCGACGGCGCGGGTGACGTCCTCCAGGTGCTTCTCATAAAGCTCTGCGATCCGGTACTGGTAGCTGACGGCCTCGTTCGGGTCGTCCGTCATCTCGCTCTCGCGCGTGAGCACCGAGAGAAGCTCCTGCCAGTTCTTCGCGTGCTCGTAGAGGACGTCGAGACGCGAGAGCGCCTGGAGGTCGTCAGGGTCGAGCTCGAGGATCTTGGTGTACGTATCGATCGCTCGCGGCACGTCCCCGAGCTCGCGCTCGTAGACGGCGCCGACCTGGTAGTAGATGGCCTTCTTCTCGTCCACGTCTCCGATGAGATCGGCCTTCTTCGCGTAGACGCCGAGCAGGTCAGGCCAGCGTGAGAGCTCGAGATAGCGTCGGATGAGGGCGTCGATCGCGCGGACGTCGTCCGGGTCGATCTCGAGCACCTTGGAGTAGACCGCAATCGCCGCTTCAGGGCGCGTGAGCACGTCCTCCTCGATGGCGGCCGCCTGGAACAGCGCATCCTTCTTCTCGAAGGGTTCTTCGAGGACCTCGGATTTGCGCTGCAAGATGAGCGACAGGTCCTGGTAACGATCTGCTGTCCGGAAGAGCCGCTCGAGAGATTCGACCGCCGGACGGCTCAGCGGATCGATCTCGAGCACCTTCCCGTAGAGCGCGATGGCGCTGTCGACGTTGCCGAGGTCGTTCTCCTGCACCCGCGCGCTCGTCATGGTGAGGGCGCTCGCGAGCACCGGATCGTCGAGCTTCGACGCAAGCTGTTCGAACGTCTGCGCCAGATCGGCGAATCGACCCGTCGCTCGCGCCAAGCGATCGAGCTGCTGCTGCGTGCTCTCGTTGGAAGGGTCTTCCTGCAACGCGCGCGCAAGCGTCGCGAAGGCTGCCCCGAGGTCTCCGGCGGCGTCCTCGTAGAGCTGCGCGATCTGGTGCAAGAGCTCGACGCGGCGCGTGACGTCCTCGCCGCGCCTCACCTGCACTTCGTGGACGCCGACGAGCTTTTGCCAGTCCCCTGCCTGCCTGTAGAGGGGTTCGAGAAGGTCGGCGATCGCGAGCTCGTGTTTCGGGTCGCTGCCGAGCCGCTCGAGGGCGGCGAGGGCGCGCCCATCGGTCGGCGATCTCTCGAGGACCTGCCGGTAGCCCTCGATTGCCACGTCGACGAGCCCCATCTCTCGTTCGCGGAGCTCCGCGAGCCGCAGCATCAGCGAGAGTTGAACCTCGTCGGCGGTCGCGAGCGCGAGCTGCGCTTCCAGGTTCTCGGCCAGCTCGCTCCACATCGTCTGGCGGGTGAAGAGGTCGTCGAGAGCCCGAAGCGCGCGATCGCTCGCCGGGTCCAGCTCGAGGACTTTCTTGTAGGCCGCCACGGCGTCCTCCGGACGCCCGAGCCTCTCGTCGCAGATCTGCGCCATCGTGGCATAGAGCGACTCCCGGTCCTTCGCGTCGCTCGTCTGCTCGATCCGCCGCTCGACGACGCCGATGAGGTCCTTCCAACGCTGGGTGCGCGTGAACAGCTGCTCGAGCGCGGCCAGCGCCTCTCCGTCCCCCGGATCGATGGCGAGAACCTTGTAATAGGCCTTCGCGGCCTGATCGACGTCGCCGAGCCGGTCGTCGATTGCCGCGATGCGCATCCAGTAGTCACGGGCGAGCGTCGCGTCGGTGAGGGTCGCGGCCAGCTCGCCGTAAAGCGCGACGAGCTCACGTTGTGCGCCGGATCCGTCCGCGATCCTCTCGATCTCGTCCCGGGTCTCGGCGAGGGCGGGATCGTCGCGCAGAGCGGACGCCAGCACGGCAAACGCGTGCTTCGCATCGCTCACTCGCTCGGCGCTGATCCGCGCGGCCTTGCGCTTGAGCGCGACGCGCTTTTCGATGTCGTCTTCGCCGACGCTCAAGATCTCGAGAGCGTGAATGAGCTTCGGCCAGTCGCCTCGCTCCTCGTAGATGGACTCGAGGGTGGAAGCCGCCTCTGCGCGCAGATCTCCCTCGAGCATGGCCTCCAGCGCGCTCCGGGCGCCCTCGTGCTGCGCGTCGAGAAGGAGGATCTCGCGGTAGTTCTGAAGCGCGCCGGCCGCGTCCTGCAGGTGAGTTTCGAGCGTACTGCCCAGACGGAACTTCAGATCGATGAGGCCTGCCTCGCCGACGTCGAGCTCGATTCGTCTCCGCAGAACGTCGACGTAGGGCTCCCAGCGGCTGAGCCGACCATAGAGGACGTCGAGTGCCGCAAGCGCCTGGGGATCGCCGGGCTCGTCGTCGAGTACTTCGACGTAGGTGCCGATGGCCTTGTCGACGTCTTTGATCTCGTTCTCGAAGAGCTTCGCAATCTCGTAACTGTTGAGCTTCTTCTCATCGGAGTTGGCCGAGAGATCGCGCTTCTTCTCGTAGATCTCCAGAAGCTCCCCGAATCGAGACGTCTGCCGGTAGAGCCGCTCCAGTGCGCCAATGGCATCGGCGTTCTCTCCATCCGCCTCGTACACGGCGCGGTATGCAGCCAGAGCCTCGTCGGTCTTCTGGAGGTGCTCGACGAGTACCCGCCCGAGGCGCAGTCGCAGCATGACGCCCGCCTGGCGATCCCCCGCGGCGTCGGCCGCCTCGATCGCTCGACGGTAAGACGCGACCGCTTCGTCCCAGCGGCCGGTGGCCTTTGCGGCGCGTTCGACGTCCTCGCTGGTGCGCTCGTCCGCGGGGAGCAGCTCGAACGCGGCTAGGTAACGGTCGAATGCCTTTTGCGGATCCTTGACCTTGCCTTCGTAGAGAGCCGCGACCTCCCTGTAGAGCTCGAGCTTGCCGGGAGCGTCCTGTTCGTGACCGAGCTTGACCTCGATGGCGTTCGCGAGCGCCTTGGGGTTGTTCGTCGCCGCGTAGATCGGGATGAGGGCCTCGGCCGCCTGGAGGTTGTTCGCCTCGAGCTCGAGCACCTTCTCGTACGCCTTTGCGGCGCGATCGGTCTTCTGCTTCTTGTCGGCCCACAGCTGGGCAATCTTGAAGAGGAGCGAAATCTTCGCGGGCGGGCTGGTCTCCTTCGCCTCCTGCTGCTCGAGGACGCGAATGAACTCGTCCCACTTGCCGCTCTCCGCATAGAAGACTTCGAGATCGTCCCAGCGGCCGAGCGCGAGGTACTTCTTCTTGAGCGCGTCCTGTGCGCGGCGATCGTTCGGGTCGAGCGTCAACAGCGTCCGCCACGCGCTGACGGCGCCCTCGTCATTGTTCAGCCGCTCGCCGTAGATCGTCCCGAGCTTCGTCAGCACCTGGATCTTCGCGGCAGCGTCGTAAGTGGCCTCCGCCTGTCGTTCGAGGACCTCCGCGAGCTTCTGGAAGTCCTTCGCGCGCTCGTACAGACCGGCCAGGGCGCCGAGCGCTTCGGCGTTCGTCTCGTCGTTCGAGAGAACTTCCTGCCAGAGGTCGATGCATACCTCGGGCTTCTTCACGCGCTCGGTCGCGAGCTTGGCGATCTCGAGGAACTTCGCCGCGCGTCCCGCGCCCGGGGGCATGCGCTCGGCCTCGCGGCGCTGCAATCCGAGAAGCTTCTCCCAGTCGCGGCGCTTCTCGTACATCTGCCGCAGGTAGTCGACGGCCTGGGCGCTATCGGGGTCGATGGCCAGAACGGCCTCGAACGCCTTCACGGCCTCGGCCTGATTCGCAAACTTGGAGACGTAAAGGTCTGCCGCCTTGGTGTAGAGGGCGACCTTCTCTTGCGGATCCGGCACGAGCGACGCCAGCTGCAGCAGCGTCTTGACGTACTCGTTGTATCGCTTGGCGGCCTCCTGCTTTTCGGCCTGTTGCCGTAACTCCGCGAGCTTCGCGTCGTCGACGGGAGACGCGACGGGCGGCGCGACCGGGGGCGGTGCCGGCGACGCTGCAATCGGCGGCGCAACTTCTGGTGGCGGCGGGGACGGAGCGGCAGGCTCCGGTGTGTTGGCGACCGGTACCGCCGGCGCCACAGCAGCCGCGACGGGTGCAGACACCGCGACGGGCGCGGGGCTCGCTGCCACGGTGCCCACGTCGTTCGCGTGAGCTGCGCGCTGCGACGTGAGGGTCTCGCCGATCTGCGCCTCGAAGGCGCGGAGGAGGGGATGCTCCGGATGGACGGCGCTGAGACGCTCGAAAGAGGAGCGAGCCCGGATCAAGTTGCCGAGCTGACGCCACGCGATCGTTCCAGCCTGCGCGAGGAGGAAGGTGACGTTGCCGTCCACCGCGCGGGTCGAGACTTCCTCGGCGAGGGAAAGGACTCTGTCCCAGTCGCCGCCCTTCCTTCCGTATGCCTCACGAAGAAAGGAGAAGGCCCCGTCGTTGTCCGGGTCGAGCTTGAGGGCCTCTTCGAGAAAGCGCGCTGCGATCTCGGCGTTCTGGTGCCGCAGGGCCCAGCGCGTGCCGAAGACGAGGGCCAGGCGAGCGCGGGCCTTTCGGTCCTCGGTCTGGCGAAGGATCTGGCTCTGAGCCTGCTCCAGCGCATCGAACCGCCCTTGCCCTGCGAGGAGCCCTTCGTAGAGCGCGGCCGCCTGTTTGCCGGCGGCGTCGGCCTGGTAGGCCCGAGCGAGCAAGCCCTCGATCTCGTCCTGAGCAAAACGTCGCGCCACGCGCGATGCACGCAGGAGCACCCGAGCCTTCGCGGCTGCATCGCCCTGGTTCGCCGTTCGGAGGAGCGCCGCAAGGTGCGCTTGCCACGTCTCGGCTTCGACCTGCACGTCCTCGAGGCATGCACTCGCTTCGGCGTTCTTGCCACCGCTCGCGCCGAGGCTTCGGGCGTAAGTCGCCGTTGCCTTCTCCCACTCCCCTTGGTCGCAAAGTACGTCGCCGAGCTCGAGAAGCAGGGCGCTCGCGTTGGGGCCATCGGCACCAACCTTGAGCTCCAGCTCGAGGAGCTTCTGCACCATGTTCAGCTTGCCGAGGTCCCAGTAGATGCTCCGCGCGGACTCGAGGCTCTCGGTGAGCGCAGGATTGAGTTTGTAGGCATCCTGGAAGTGCTTGAGCGCCTTGACGCCCGCAAGAAACTTTCCCTCGAGGACGCGCCCGAGTCTCAAGTGGAGCTGCGCCTTGACGGCATTGGCCGACGAGGACGCGATTCCCTTCTCGAGCTCCTCGACCAGACTCTGCCAGTCGCGGACGTTCTCCAGGTACGAAAGATGCTGCTCTAGCTCCATCGATCGCCTCGGTTCGTTCCACCGCTCAAGGAAATGCCCGCTCGCCGGACACTATACCGCCGAAGACCCGCGTTTCCGCCGCCGATTTTCGACCGGCCGCGTCGCACGTGCGCGGGGGTGGCATGCGCCTCCGGCGGTGCGGACCGCTCCTGCCGAGGTCGCGTGCCCGGGCGCGCCACGCCTACTGAAGGGACCCGCCCACGCGGCGAACGATCTCCTGAGACTGGGCACACAGGTCGGCGAACTTGACGGCCTGGGCGCCCTTGCACGTGATCTTCCAGAACGACTGCATCTGCTGGATGGCTTCGTTCTTCTTGGGAGGGTTGAGCTCTGCGTACGCCGACCCAAGGTAGAAGTAGGCCTCCTTGTGGTCGTTGCACTTGTTGCTGTCGCACGACTTCTTGGCCGCCTCGTACTCGACGACCGCCCGCGGGTAGTCGATTTTGGTCTCGTACACGTCGCCCAGAAGTACGTGCAAATTGAAGATGTGCTTGTCGTCCTCCTTGGCGAACGACAGCCCCTCCTTTAGCACCTGCTCCTCCTGGTCGTAGAGCATGAGCCGGCGATAGAGGTCCGCGAGCTCCTCGTAGTACATCGTCTTGTCCGGCGACGTCTCGATCGCTTTCGTCCAGTTCTGCAGGGCCCCGGCCTCGTCGTCGGTGTGAAGGAGGACCGTCCCCAGCTCGCCGTAAGCCTGCGCGTAGTGGGGGTCGATCTGGATCGCCATCTGGAGCGGCGCCTTTGCATCGGCCCAGCCGCCCCCGGCCCCCTTGGAGTTGGCGTCGGCGAGCTGCTCGAGAGCAAAGCCCTGCTCGAAGTAGTAGTCGGCGTGCGACTTCTTCTTCTCGGCCCTCTCGGCGGCCTCCTGGGTCTTCACGAGGGTGCTGGCTTCCTTCTGCCAGTCTTCCTTCTTCTTGTACGCGAGCGCGAGCTTCCACCAGATCCGGGTGTTATCCGGGTCGAGCTTCGTCGCTTGATCGTACTTCGAAATGGCCTCGTCGAGGTTCGCGTCCCTCGACTTGTCTCCCTCGTTGGCGAGGTTGACCGCTTCGATGTTGTTGCGACTGCATGCAGCGGTCGCAAGGACCACCGCGAGAGCGAACACAGGCTTCTTGCTCATGGCGCGCGAGAGTTTACGACTCTGCACGTTCCCGCGTCCAGAGCGCTCTTTCGCCTTCTTCGTGCTCTACTCGCCCGGGTTGAACATGATCGGGTAGACGACGGTGACCATGCCGCCTTCGGGCTGCGGGAACGACAGATTGCCGAACCCACGCACGACGCACTGAACGACGCCCTGATCCGGCAGATCGCTGCCGCCGTCGGCCGTCATGGCGACTGCGCCGCTCCTATCGATGACGAATTTCACCGCGACGCGCCCCTGGAGGTTGGGGTTGTTGCGCATCCCGTTCTCGTAGCAGAGCCGGAACCGACCGAAGTTCTGGCGGACGATGCGCTGGATGACTTCCGCCGGAAGTCGACCGTTGACGCTCGTCGCCCCCTCGCGGATACGCGGCGCTTTGACCTGGTGACCGCCTCCAAGTCGTCCACGACCGCTGCCTATCCCCTGCCCCGTGCCGGTGCCGGCGCCATGGCCGAGACCGCCGAAGTTGCCGAGACCGATGCCTTCGCCGCGTCCACCGCCGCCTTCGCCGACGCCCGACAGACCAAGTCCGCCTGCTCCGAACGAATCGCCGATGGTGTCCCCGAACATGTTGCCGCGGGCGCTCTTCTCGTCCTGCCCCGCCGACTCCTCGCGACCCCACGGGGCCGTGGGCGCGTTCGGATCGCCTCCGCCCATCGTCGAGATGAGGCCAATCATTCCGAACTGTGCCGCTTCCTGTAGCGCGGCTTGCTTCGCGAGGTGGGGATCGGGGTTGTCCTTCGGACCCTGGACGCCGTACTTGTGGCCCGAGTCCTTGGTGTTGGGGTTGCCCATCGACCCCTCTTCGCCCTTCGCCCGGGTACCCGTGCCCCCCTCCTTCTGATCCGGGTTGGTCTGGGTGACTTCCTCGTCCTTCCGCTCCTCTTGCTCCCGCTCCGCCTCGGCGTTCAGGAGCTTCTGCATCATCAGGATCTGATCCCGATCGATGTCCTCGCTGTCGTCGCCACGCATGTTCGGCATGAAGAAGGCGAAGACGGCGACGAGCCCCATGTGCAGGAGGAACGAGAGACCCGTGAAGAGAAAGGCGGCGGGCTCCATCGTGGCCAGGAAGCCGACCGGCACCTTCTTGCCGGCATTCACGGCGCTCACCTGGAAAACGAGCGCGCTTCCGTCGAGCTCCATCCGGGCCTTTGCGCCCGCTGGCAGCTCGTACTCGTGCGCCCCACTCATCTCACCGGAGGGCCGCGCCCGACCCGACGAGATGAGATCCGCGAGGCTGACCTTGCCCTGACCAGGGATGTCCACGTACCCGCGCGAACGCGGAAGGATGACGAGCGCCGCGCCGAGTCCACGCGAGGCGACGACGAGAGCGCGGGTCGTTCCGAGCGTCTCGCTCGGAATGAAGTAGTCGACCCCCGCCTTTTCCCCCATCTCCTCGCCAACCGAGAACGAGCGCGGCGGGACCAGGTGGGAGACATGCAGGACGTTCGAGTCCCAGAGGATCATCACTTCGATCGCCGACGCGTGGGCCAGCTCGACCTCGTCCGGACTGACGTCGGGCCCGCTCTTCACCATCGAATAGGTGAAGCCCGTCCCTCCCCCATCCATCGGAGGCTCGATCCCGAGGCCCGTGGTAGGCGCGAGCGGCGCAGCGTGCGCGACGAAAGCCGCTGCTGCAGGCGCTGCGGGTGCCGCGGCGGCGCCGGCGAAAGGGTTCGCACTTGCGAACGGATTCACGGTCGCCGGAGCTGCGGATGCGAACGGGTTGGCACCCGCGAACGGATTCGAAGAGGCCGCCGCCGGAGCCTGGGCCGGTGAGGCGGCCGCCGCCGCGGGCGGTGCAAACGCTATCCCCGGGGTAGGAGTGCCAATCGCGCCCACCGGCGTGGCCGTCGCGAGCTCGGCGCTCTCGAGCACGATGAGCGTCGAACCGATCTGAATCTGATCGGCCGGACGCACCTTGCACTTGTTGACCCGCTGGCCGTTCACGAGCGTCCCTGGCTCGTTGCCGAGATCGATGAGCGTGATGTCCGTGGGCGAGGCAACCTCGATCACGGCATGCATGCGAGAGGCAAGCTCGTCGTCGACGCGCAGATGGCTGCGAGGGTCCTTGCCGACCTTGACGATATCCTGCGCGATGGTGTCGCGCCGGACGAGTTGATCGCCCTGATACAGCGCGAACGTAAGCGCAACCTTTGCCTTGCCCTGGCTGTCCATTACCTAACCCTCATTGCGCGCGGGGATGCCCGATGACGTTCGGGCCTCCACACTCAGATGTTTTCCACCGACTTGAGCATCTCCGGCACGAACGACGTACGCGGGCGAATCAGCGTGGTTCGGACCGGCCCGGGCCGGACGCGGATCGTCGCGTCGGACGGACCGAAGCCTCCCGCGGCCAGAGGGTCGTCCTCGAACTTGTACCCGTAGTCACCGCCTCCGCTGGAAGGGGCGGCGCCACCGCCTGCGGCGGGTGCTGCATCTTGCGCATACGACGCCGCGGACAACAGGAGGAAGGCGCCCGCCGCGACCCCAGCAAGTAGCAACTTCTTCGAGCGCATCATGGCGTAACTCCTCTTCCCGGTATGGCGCACGGGCCGATGGCTCGTGCTGTCTCCGCTCCAGTTCCGGCGGAAATGTCCGCTGGAATTACAGTATAAGTGTACGTGCCTAAGGACTCGGGGTCAACGCGTTTTGCTGTCACCGCTACGTCTCGGTGGGCTTCGTAGGCTCGCGCGAGTTCACACGTGACTTGGGACAAGGAAGGGACCCAAGAGTTCCCGACTCACTTCGCCGGCGGAGCCGGTGCGGGGGATGGGGGGGCCGGGGGCGCCACCGGACCCGCCGCGGCCGGAGCGCCACCCGCCGCTCCGGGCGGGTTGGGGGGGGCCGGAGCAGGGGCCGGAGCCGCAGCCGCCGGCGGAGCCGGGGGCCCGCCAGCTTGAAGGAAGGTCACCGTGTCGTCGATGTCCTGCATTCGCTCTTTGGTCTTCTTGACCGCGCCGTCGTACTCCGACTTGCCCCCGGCCTTTTCCATGAATGTCTGGAATACCGTCTTCGCTTGCTGGTAAACGGCGACGGCTTTGTCCGTACCGCCAGCGCCCTTGGCCTTATACTCCTGCGTCAGGATGCCTTCGTTGAAGTAAGCGTCCGGGCGGGCATTGTCGATCTTCTTGCACGCGTCGAGCTCTGCCTGGACGGCCGTGACCTGCTTGTCGTAGTTCGAGTCGTCGATCTGGCCGCGCAACGCCAGCGCGAGCCCGAGGTGGGCGTCGTAGTCGTTCGGGTGCATCTCGAGCGCCTTGCGGTACGCCCCCTCGGCCTTGTCGAACCCGCGGAAGCTCAGGTTGATAGCGGCGAGATTCATCTGCGCTTCGAAGAAGTGCGGATCGAACTGCGCCGCCGCCTGGAACTCTTTCACGGCCGTGTTGACCTGACCGAGCTCGTTCAAGATGAGGCCCGACGTGTTGTGGATGGGTGCGTAGGTCGGTGTCTTGCGCACGGCTTGCGAGCACACCAGTGCCGCCAGCTCGAGCTGCTGGACGTCTCCACGCTTGGCGAGCGCGGCGTTCGTGGCGATCGTGCGCCCGAACTTACGTCCTCCGCCCGAGGCCTTCTTCTTCGCGCTCCCGAAGTAATAGAGCGCAAGCTGGTTGAAGGCGGGCATGTAGCCGTCGTCGATTGCCAGCGCGCGTTGCAGGTTCAGCTTCGCGCAATCGAAGTCCTGGAGGTCGGCGTCTCTGCCGCCCACCTTCGCATGGCAGTTCGCGCCGACGCTGTCCGAATCGCGCAGCATCTGGAACATGGCTAGGTCGACGAGCGCCGGCACGTTCTGGAAGTTGGCGTCGGTGACCGCCTGCTCGAGGGCGCTGATCGCGGCGTCGGCGTTGCTGTCGGCCTTGTACTGGTAAAGGGCCAGCTGCGCTCGGGCGAAGTGGAACTTCGGATCGTCGGAGAGCGCCTGCTGAAAGTGGCCCTTCGCCTCTTTGTCGCTACCGCAGCGCTGATACGCGAGCCCGGCGTCGTACGTCGCCTCGGGGAACTTTCCCGACGACTGCGCGGACGCTGCCCCCTCGAACGCCTTGGCGGTTTCTCCGCAAGTCTGGTCGTTCCAATCGTTGGTCTTGTCGTGCCCGTTGAAGGTATCGAGGGCAGCATTGAACCGCTCGAGCGCCGCCTTCTGGACCGGCGCGGAGACCCCGACGGGGCCGTTCGCTTCCCGCTCCGTCGTGGCCTCCTTCGCTTCCTTGTTCCCGCCGCCGCAGCCGAGGCCGACCGCCGCGCCCAGCAACCCCACGACCAGAACGCTTCCAGTGTTCTTCATCGTCCTACCCTCGCTGACTTCACGGCTCACTTCTTCTTCTTGCCGCCGGCAGCCGGCTTCTTCTTGGTGTCATTGCCGCCGCCCTCGGTGGCGAGCACCTCGACCTTCTCGGTCGCCGGGCCCGTCTCGAGCGGGTGCCAGAGCTGGCCGCCAACGATGAGCGGCGGTGGCTTGTCGTCGAGACCGCCGTTCGACAGCGTCGGCGCTCCGCGCAGCTCGTCGACCACGTGGTATTCGGTCTTGTAGTTCTTCGCGAGCCACTTCTCGCAGTCGCGCGAGAACTCGTCGAAGTACTGGTACTTGACCGAGTCGTCGAGGCACCGCTTCAGCGCCGGCTTGGCGCGATCGCGCTTGATCGGCTCGGAGGCCTCGTCGAGGTTCTCCAAGTACGTGGCCTTCACCTCGGACCAGGACAGGGTGTCTCCGGTGCCGGGGACGAAGCCCTTCTTGTCCCATTCCTTCGGGTAGGGGGCCCGGCGGAAGTCGTCCACGAACGTGCCCCACATCAGGCCTGCGCGCGACGCAGCGGCGATGACCCAGCGGGGCGGCGGCACCGGCTGGAGGTCCGTTGCCTTCTGGTATTCCTTGTCGACGTCCTGAATCGCCGCCTGCTTCTTCTGGACCCAGGGCATCAGGGTCTTGTCCATGTACTTCTTGATGTCGTCCTTCTTGCCGGTGCCCTTGTAGATGGGGAAGGGCAGCGATTCGACCTTCTCCTTCTTCTTGTCCTCGGCGGCATAGAAGAGGGCCTCGCCCACGGCGTCTAGCGCCTTGCCGAGCTTGTGCGCCTGCTGGTCCGCGCCCTCGCTCTTGTACGCTTCGTTGATCTTCGCCTGCGCGACGCTTCCATCCCCCCAGATCCTGCGGACCTTGTCGTACTCGCCGCGCGCCTGCGCGACCGACTTGAGGTGCATGAGAGCCCTGGCGAGCGTGGCGTGCGCCTGGACCTGGATGTCCGGCGGAGCTTTGTCGAGCGTCGACATGGCTCCGGAGACCGCCTTGCGCGCGCTCTCCCAGTCTTCCTTGTCGGCGTAGTGCGCCCCGATGGCGAAGGCAATCTGCGCCGTCTCGACCGAGTTCGAGTTGCCGTAGTCCTTCTGGTATTCCCTTACGTCGGCCACGGCCAGATCCTCCTGGCCCAGACCAAGGCGTAGAACGATCGCGTCGGACAGCGCCTTGTCGGCGTTCTGCCTGCGCGGGTTGTCCCTGGCGTAGCGCTCGTACCAGTCGGACGCCTGATCGTAGACGGCGATGGCCTGCCAGTTGCCGCCGATCTTGTACATGGCGTCCTTGGCAAGCTCCGACTTCTCCATGTGGAACTGAGGATTGAGAAGCACGGTACGGGCACGGATCGCGCTGGCGATGAGGTGGCCCGCCTGGAACGCTCGTGCGGAGTTCTCGACGATCTCGTCCAGGTGCTCACACTGCGGGGATTGGTTGTTGCGGAGCGGTGTGGCCCCGTACTTCTCCCAGAGCTCGAAGTACGCCTTGCCCCCCTTCTCGAAGAGCTCGAGGGCGTTATTCCCTCCTTTGTCGGCGTCTTCGATGATGCGCTGGGCGCGGAGGCGCTGGATGTCGCACTGGACCTTCGCGAAGATCGTGCAGATTTCTTCGTTCTTCGTCGCCTTGTCGCCGGTGCAGTAGATGTCGAGAAACTTCGGCACGTCGACGATCATGTCGTCGAGGCACGTGCTCCTGTTCGGCGAGCCGTGGAACGTGAGGACGTTGATGCTCTCCAGGTAGAGCTGCGCCGCGTACACGGCCGCATCGTTGTCCGTGTTGTTGAAGGCGATGTCCTTGAAGCAGGAAGCCGCCTCCTCCCAGTGCTGCGCTTCGAAGTACAGGCGGCAACGCGCGTACTTCACTTCCGCGAGCTGCTTCTGACCGTCGGCGTCGGCCTTGTCCGGCTTGATGTAGCAAACGTACCGGTTGAACGAGCCCACCATCGACTTCTGGGCTTCGGTCATGTCCTTCGGCCGGTACTTCTCGTCGCCCTCCTGCTTGATGTCCTTGCCGACACCGGGCAAGTTCCCGCTCCCCTTCTTGTCTGCCCCCTTCTGGTGCTGCGCCAGATAGATGTTCTGGTAACAGAGCACGGCGGCATAGGCGGACTCCGCCGCCTCCGGCGCCTTGGGGTCCTCCTGGACGACGGCGTCGAACGCCGGACCGCATTCCGCCCATCGCTCGCGGAAGTACAGAAGGTCGGCCAGGTTGTATTTGATCTTGTAGATGTTCGGCCAATCCTCTTTGACTAGGCGCGGGAACTCGAACTTCGAGAACTCGTCCGCGCTCCACGTGTCGGCCACCTTCTTGTAGAGGATCGACGCGAGGTCCATCGTCTTCGGGTCGCCCGTGCCGCGCTGCCCCTGCGTACCGACGGCCTCGAGGTGCCACGCCATCGCGGTCTCCGTGGCCATCGACGCGGTGCGGTTCGCGCACTTCTGCTTGGCCTCGGGCGAGCGGTTCTCCGCCTTGTACGACGTGTAGCGCTTGAACTGATTATTCAGCTCGCTGACGATGGCGGGCTTGTCGCCCGACTTCATCGCCATCGTGGCCTCCGTGATGTGCGACTGGTACTCGCAGAGCTTGTCGCTCGCGTTGTCGCGGACCATCAGGTCCTTGTAGAGCGCGATCGCCTCGGGATAGTGGCCGGTGTCCAGATAGTTCTGGCCGAGGTCGTTCATCATCAAGAAGGTCTTGTCGTTCGAGCCCGCCTCGTCGCCGCTCAGGTTCTTGAAGAAGTTGTAGGCGTCGGTCGGGCTGCCAGCGAGCGCGTAGACCGGAACGACGTCCTTGCGCCCGCTCTCCGCGAGCTTCTTCGCGTTCGGAAGCTGCGCGAACTGCGTCCCGAAATCGATCGTCTTCTTGAACGCGTCGAGCGCATGCGGGAGGTCTCCCATGTTCCAGAAGACGTAGGCGAGCTTGTACCAGGCGTAGCCGTAGACCTTGTTCTCGGGCGGCGGCTTGATGATGACCTTCTGGTACGCCTGCTTGCAGGGGTCCCACTTGGTGGGGTCGTTGAGGGCCTCGTTGAAGAAGAGGTCGCCGAAGGCCAGGTAAGCGTTCGGGATGTACTTCGAGTTCGGCGTCTTCGTGATGAGGTCGAGGTACACGCGCCGCGCGTTCGAGGTGTCGCCGGACTGCTCGTACTCGTAGGCGAGGTAGTAGTAGACCTCGTCCAGGTTCGGGTACGCGGGCGGCGGATTCGTCGCGAACGTCGCGGACGGCTGCCCTGCGTAGTCGTTGACGAGGATCGAGTAGTAGTTGATGGCCGCCTTCCGCGAGCGATCGAGGGTAGTCTTGCGGGAGTTCGCGATCGCTTGCTGGCGCCCCGCCTCACGCGGGTTGCCCTGCTTGGCCTCGTCGCGCTTGACCTCGGCCTCCGTCTTCTCGCGGAACGCAGCGTTCTCGAGCTCGACGTAGTCTTCCGCCAGGCGGCGCAGCAGCATCGGTCGATCCTTGGACCGCGCCTCGGTCGTCCGGTACAGCGACTCGAGCTGCTGGATCTCCGTCACCAGGAGCGCGAGCACGCGTTGCTTCAGCGCCGACCCTCGGGCGTCCCGGACGCCCGCCATCATGGCAACGTCCGCGGACCCGATGCCGATCTGCTTGGTGCCCTTCTTGATCTCCTCCACCTTCGAGTGAAAGGACATCGTGGGGGACTTGCCGTGGCCCGATACGTTAAAGGAGGTGGGCCCGGTGTTCGGACAGGCCTCCAAGGTCTTGATGGACTGATCGCTGATGCACGCAGGCCCCGAAGGCGCGCTCGGCGGGGCCGGAGTGTCGGCCGCCAGGGCCGGCCTCGCGGCGACAAGGAGCGCACCGACGACGACCGTAGTTGCGAACACCCACTGGGAAAGGACGCGATTCATTCGTTACCTACCTCCCGCACTTCGACGTAATCGTCTGGCGGTAGAACCCGAGCTCGTCACGCCAGTACTCGCCCTGGAACGGCCAGATGACGTGCTCCTCGTCGGGCTTGACGATGTTGGCCTTCGACTCCTCGGCAGTGACCTGGCCCCCCGCGATCGCCTGGTCGAGCTGGTTACGCTGAGCAGCCGTGATGTCGATGAGAATCTTCTGTCCGTTGCGGAGCTGCTCGTTCAGATCTGCCAGGTTGCGCTCGTAGCGACCGCGCGCAAGATCGCCGGCGTTGCGCACCGCGAGTTCGCGGGCGTCGTGGACGGAGTCCTTGACCAGGTCCGCCACCTTGGCATTCCTGAACTTGCTGGGCGCCTTTTTGAAGCGCTCGCCCTCTTCGTCGAGCAAGCGCACGTATTCGAGGTTGCGGAGGAGCTGGCGGTCGGATAGCGACGTCTTGACGATGGGGGCGACCTTCGTGTCCAGCTGTGCCTTGTCGTCGCGAACGTCCTTCAAGAACTTGAAGAACTCCTCCTCCTGGTTCGTGCCCTTCTTGAACTTCTCGAGAATCTTCGACAGCTGGTCGCGGATGGGCTCGAACTTGGCGCGGAACTTGGAGACGATGATCAGCGCGTCGTCGTACTGGCAGTTGGCGAAGTAGATGACGGCCTTGAGGACGTCGGCCTCCGGGTAGTACGAGTGCGGGAAATACGGGGCCTCGATCGTGTGGATGTTGCCGAGCGCGTGGCTGTAGTCGCCCGCCATGAAGTACGCCCACGACTCCTCGAAGAGCGCGTCGAGCCAGTACTCGCTGGCCACGTCCACCTTGTTCCAATATTTCACCGCCGCGCTCAGGCGCGTCTGGTCGACGGTGGGCGCGTTGGTGTTGTCGTCGAGCTTGACGCTCGCCGAGTAGAACGTGCGCGCCATCGACAGGTAGGCGAGGTCACGCATGCGCGCCTCGTCCTCGACCTCCACGTCCCCTTCCTCGATGGCCCCGAGGATGCGCTGGAACGACTGGACCGCCGGCTTGCTCTGCCGCATCTGCACGTTGGAGACGCCGCCGAAAAACTGCGCCTGAACGTAGTACTTGCTGCGCCGGTCGACCTTGTCGAAAAGGCCGAGCGCTTCCGGGAACTGACCGTTCCGGTACTTGTACCGGCCGAGTAGGTAGTTCAGCTGCCAGAAGAGCTCTTCCTGCTCTTTGTTGTTGAACTTGCCTACGTGCGCCTCGTTGTACTTGCCGACGCGCTCGATGATGTCGGCCGGCTCCGGCAGATCCGTCGCGAGCTTGGCGAGCCAGAGAAGCGTCTCGTTGTATTTGAGGTGATTCGGCTTGTCGGCAATCTCGCTGAAGATCGAATACGCGCCCTGATAGAACTTGAGCTTGTAAAGGGCCTTGGCGAGATTGAACTGGGCAATCTCCTTGTTGCCCTCGTCGTCTCCGGTCTCGCCGCTCGAAACGCGGAAGAGAGCCTGTGCGGCGTCCCACCACTTCTCGTTCTCGTAGAGACGCTTGGCCTGCGCGGCGGCTGCGGTCGGCTGGCCCGCCGTCGCAGGAGGCGAGTTGTCGACCACCTTCGCAGGCTTTGTGCCGGCCGGCGGAGCAGGGGCGTCCGCATCGAGATCGACGGGCGCAGCACCCGGCGGCGCCGGCTGCGCCGCGGCCGCGGGCTTCTTCGGCTTGCGCTGCGCATCCGCGGAACTCGCCGTCAGGCCCAACGCCGCAACCAGCGCAGTCACCAAAACATCGCGCGCTACCGGTCTACGCATCGTCTTACTCCTCATTAGAGTCGAGCGGCCGACACACTACTCGCATCGCGCCACATCAAACACTGCTCGATCGATTACCGAATCGTCCCAATCGACAAGCGTGAAGTCGAGGCCGAAAACCTCAACGATGTTGGTAAGATACTCTCGTCGAGCGCGGTGATGGTACGGAGCGCGATTCGTCGTTGTCAAGGTGAAAAGCCGACACAACTCCCCTCTCGGGAACGCGGCATTGCCGGGCCCGACTTCACCGCGTGACTTGACGCAGCTCGACGTGACGCGAGAGCGGCGTGTGGGACAACGGAGTAGGTAACGACGCAAGGCCGGCAGCGCCTGAAGCGTGACTGAAAATAGATGGCCACACGCCATGACTTCTGGATCTGGATGACGCCCGGCAGCGCCGATGGCTTGGGTCGAAGGTGGCTTCGTGGACGGATTGCGGTCGGCGAGGCCATATTCTCGAAGTGACACGGAGTGGAGTTTCGCGATTGGCGCGAGCGACGGAAGACGAACCGCTTGACGCGTTTCGCCGCGCTCGATTAGCTTTCGGCGTCACGCCAGCGGTCGCGCGCCGAGCGCTACCCCACGCGCCTCGCTCCAACCGCGAGAGGGAGAGCCCGACACGATGACTCGATCGATCCTGGCCGCATTTGCCGCTGCCGTCGCCGTCGTCGCTGTTGCCGGCACGGGGTGCCAGACAACTGGCGTCGGCGATCCCTGCACGCCCGAGGCCGAGTACGACACCTCGTTTCTCGGCTTCAACTACGACGAGGTGAGCACCGAGTCCGCGGACTTCCAGTGCTTCTCTCGCCTGTGCCTGGTGAACCACTTCCAGGGGCGCGTGTCCTGCCCGTACGGGCAAGACTCGGCGGGCACGGCAGCTTTCGACATGACGGCGAACGGGTGCGTGACGCCGTTCATCGGCACGTCGATCACGGGTAAGGACCCGTCCGGCAACTACGTCAACGCGACGGCAAAAGCGTCGATAGAACCCCAGTGCCTCGACCGCACCGCGGACAACGCCGTCTACTGTTCGTGCCGCTGCGCGAATCTCAACGGCCTGACCGACGACGGAGCTGTCTACTGCAAGTGCCCGGGCGGATTCTCGTGCACCCAGCTCTACAGCTCCATCGGGGGCGGCGCCAACCAGGGGCTCACGGGCGCTTATTGCATCAAGAGCGGCACCGAGTTCAACCCGGACAACGTCTGTAACGAGACGTGCACTGCGTCGCTGGGCAATTGCGGCAGCGCCCAGGGCGTCATGGCGCAGTGACCCGCGCCGAGCTCGGGCGGAACGCGGAAGTCGCCGTCGCGGATTGCTTGTTCGTGCAGGGGTTCTCGATCCTCGCACGGAACGTTCGCCTCGGCTCTCTCGAGCTGGACATCGTCGCGCGCAAGGGGCCGCTGGTGGCCGTCGTGGAGGTACGCGCCCGGCGGCCGGGGGCGCTCGTCGGGCCCTTCGCCAGCGTGACCTCTACGAAGAGAGTCCGCGTTCGCCGTGCGGTGCGGCGCCTCTGGCGCGAGCGCCTCTCCACCATGGCGGGGGTCGAGCGACTGCGGATCGACGTCGCCGCCGTAACATTCGTCGGGGGCCAACCCCGCATCGAATACGCCGAAGGGGCGCTCTAGGAGGCCGTAAGGCATTGCCCTTCGGGCAATCGTTCAGGACGGCCTCCGTCGTGACTGCTACTTGCCCGAAGGGGAATGCCTTACGGGCTCCTAGCCGTCGACCGCGGTCTTCATCGCGGTGCGCACGCGTGCGAGCGCTGCCGCCGCGTCGTCCTTGGAGCCCCGCTCGAGCGCCGCGAGCGCGCCTTCTATCTCGCTCAGTTGCCGCTTCTCGATCGCGCGCAGACCTCCCACCATTCTCGTGAAGGTTTCGAAGAAGTCGCGGAGCTCGTCCCCCTTTCGCAGGCGGGCGTCGACGTGGAGGTTTCCTTCGCCTACCTGCTTGAGCAGGCGCGTCATCTTGTAGACCGGCCCGGCGACCTTGTGGGTGATGTAGATGCCGAGCATGCCGATGAGGACGACCATCAGCGCGAGCCCGCCGACCAGCGATCCGATCATCCGCTGCTGCCGATGGATGAGCGAAGCTTGTTGATCGGCGATCACCTTGTCGTGCGCATCGGCTTCGCGATTGAACTCCGTCAAGAGTTCGGGACTGTCGGACGCCAGGTCCTTGATGTTCATCCGGCTGACCTCGGACACCTTCTTGCTCTCGTCGACGAGCGCGGAGCTCTCCGCCACGACCGCGCCGGTGGTCTCGTAGAGGACGGCGCCCATGACGCCGCTGATGGCCACGGCGACGATCACGAGTAGGCCGGCGTATTTGAGCTGGAAGTGCGAATCGAGGAGGTAATTTCGCACGCTGCGCTTGTGTGCGCCGGTGTTCTCCGGCGGCATGCTTGCTGTGGGGGTCATCATCGTCGGTCCTCGTCGTCCTCCCGCTCGCACGCGCGAGCGGCCGCACTACTTGAAGTTCTGAGCGAACAGGTCCGTCGCCTGCCCGGCGACGACGGATAGCAGCTGGTCCTCGGCTCCCTTGTCGCCGGGGCGCGCTCCGGGAAGGGTCGCGCCCGCGGGGACCTCCCCACGCAAGTCTCTCCCTGGGTACGAGAATACCGCGATCCGCACTCTGACTCGAAGGTTCCCGTCGGAGTAGTCGAACTTCTCCACGCTGATCCCGAGGTAGTAGCCCTTCAGCTTGCGCTTGGCGATGGCGGCCTTGGCGGCGCCGTTCGACTCCCCCGCCGGCGCAAGCTGGTACTCGCTGAGCTGCGCGAGCTTGGAGGTGATTGCGTCCTTCACGACCCGCTCGATGTCGCCGGTCGGTCGCGAGGTGTTGTTCGTGATGCTCGAAAGGGCAACGTAGTACCTGGCGTTCGCCACGACGGCGGGGCCGGCTCCGCCGTTACCGGATGACCCTCCACCGCCGCCCGGCGCGTCGATCGCGTCGATGGCCCGCTGGATCTCGGCCTTGACCGAGGTGCTCGTCTCGATGCCCACCCGGCGCCGGAGGCAATCGAGCTCGGAGGGACGCCCCAGACGCTTCAACGCGACGGCCGCCGCCTGGCGCACGACCTCGGTCGGATCGGAGAGGCCGCCACAGAGCGGCGCGACGGCGTCGTCGTCGTCCGTGGCGCCGAGGGCCAGCGCCGCGCTCGTCCTCACCCGAAAGTCGTCGGCCTGTCCCGCCCCCGGTGGAAACCGCAGACGCTCGGCCAGGAATTCGACGCGGCCTCCTGCATGCGCGAGGGAAACGACCGACACCAAGAGGAGCGCGGCCAGCGCGGCCGCCGCGGGCCTCGACATCGTGCGCGAGCCCGGCATCATCCAACTCCTAAAGGTACCATGACCCCGAAGGGCTCGACACCGAGGCTGCTACGCGTCGCCGGGTCCGCGGCATTCGCGGCAGCGTTCTTTTCTTGTCCGGCGCCGGCCGATGCCGACGGCGCGCACATCCAGGTCAAGGGATTCGCGCGCATCGACGCTCACGCGGCGCTGGCCGCGGGCAAGCTCGTGGTCTCGGGAACCGTGACGGACGACACGGGACGGCCCTCCGCGGGTGCCGAGGTCGCCCTCGGCCTCACACGTTCGCAAGGGGGAGCCATCGTGCCTCTCGGCCTCGCCGTCCCCGAATCGTGTCGCGACGCGAACCGACCACCGGCCCTGGACGGGCCCGACCGGATCCTCTTGCCGACGGACGGCTCCGGGCGATTCTGCATCCACCTCTCCCTTCCGAAGGAGCGCTACGTAGCGAACCTCGAGGTATTTACGTCGGGGCCACTCGACGGCGCGGCCCTCAAGTTGCCGCTCGATCTCTCGCTGAAGCTGGTGACGCTGCGATTCGACCCGGAGCCGTCCGTCCTCGACCTCGACGACGACGCGACCGATATCGCGGCGGTCGCGTCGACGGAAGAAGACGGAGTGACAGTCCCAGCCACCGCCCTCTGGCTCGCCCTCACTAGCGAGAAGGGCACGGCGCTGAGCGGAGCTATGACCGGGACGTCGGGCCGCGCGCGCCTGGTGGCGGCGGGCGGCGGCACGCGCCTCGGGCAACCGGGAAGAGGAGAGCTTCGCGTCGCCTTCGCCGGAAACGCCGACCTCGGACCGAGCGCCTGCGCTATCCCCGTGGAGCGCCACACCCGAGTCGAGCTGACGGTAGCGGACGCCCGCGACGGTCGCCGATCGATCGGTTCGCCCGAGGACGGAATCGCGATCCCCGTCGTGGCGACGGCACGCTGCGCGCGCTCGGGTTGCAACGCGTCGCCGACGGGCACCGTCGAGGCTCGACTGGGTGACGCCGTGGTCGGCGCGGCGACGCTGGACCGAGGGCAGGCCCGCGTCGTCGTGAACTTCGCCATGCCGGCCGTGGACGAGGCGGCCTTGCATCTACGTTACGTGCCCGACGCACCGTGGTTCCGGCCCGCGGGCGACGTCGTGGTCAACCAGCCGCTGAAGGGCCAGAGTGTGTGGAAGGGATTGCCTCTGGCGCTCGCGGGGCTAGGCGCCGTTGCATGGCTCGCGATGGCGCGGTTGCCACGGCGGCTTGCGCAAAGCCTCGGTCGCCCGGGCCGGCCCCGCCCACCGCGCGGAGGAGCGCACGTCGAGCTTCTTCGCCGCGAGACGACTTCGCGAGGGTGGCGCGGTCAGGTGATCGACGCCGACGAGCTCGACCCCGTGGCCGGAGCGCGCGCGTCGGTGGAACGGCGAGGCTTCGAGCAGACCGACGTCATCGCCCGCGCCGTGTCGGACGCTCAGGGGATGTTCGTGCTGGAGCCGCTCGAATCGCTTCCGGGCGACGAGCTCGTCGTGGACGCCCCGCTTCATGCGGTCCTCCGGGGCCTTCTTCCTCCCACGGGCGAGCTCCGCGTCGCGCTCGTCCTGCGCCGTCGAGCGCTGCTCGATCGACTCGTCGCGTGGGCGCGACGCCGCGGGGGGCCCTTCGACGCCCGTCCCGATCCGACGCCCGCCCACGTTCGACAGGTGGCCGGACCGGATGTCGGGATCGCTCGCTGGGCGAACGCAATCGAGCGCGCGGCCTACGGCGGAGGCGTCGTGGACGAGCAGGCTCAGGGGGACGTCGATCGTCTCGCGCCCGTCGAGGATGTCGGCCCGAACGCGCGCGACGAGGACGCGCGGCAAGAGAGAGCGAAGCCGAAGCGACCGCGACGATGAAGCGCGCCGAAGAGCACGTTGACGTGCCTTGTCCGGAGTCCTTATAGTCCCGAGCCCGCCGGGTCACGGTCGAAGCACCCATGACAACCGTCATCATCGTCGTCGTGCTCCTCGTCGCCGCAGTCGGCGCGTTCTTCGCGTTCGCGCGTGGCAAGGGCGGCGCCCAGCTTCAGGCACCCCCGGCGCCAAAATCACTCCAGCCGCCGCCGTCCAAGCGAGACGAGGCGCCGCGATCGGTAGCGCGCCCCGATCAGGGCAGGCCCGGGCGCCCGCCGGGGCCGCCCCCGTCTCCGCCGGTTCCAGCCGTCCAGGCCAAGGCCGTCCCGCCGTCGGCGCCACCGAGCGCGCCCCCCCCGTCGGCGAAGGACGTCGCCGGACTCCGCAAGGGGCTCGCGGCCGCGCGCGGAGGCTTCATCGCGAAGCTCTCGGCGATCTTTCAAGGAAGGAAAGACATCGATCCGGCCATTCTCGAGCAGATGGAAGAGGTGATGCTCGCCGGCGACGTAGGGCCGAAGACGACGCAAGCGATCCTCGGCCGCCTGCGTGAGTCGCTCGGGCGTAACGAGTTGCGCGACGCGGATGCGGTATGGGGGCAGCTAAGGGCGGAGGCCTCGCGCATCCTTTCGATCGGCGGCGGGGCAATCCGCATTGGCACCAAGCCGACGGTCGTCCTCCTCGTCGGGGTCAATGGAGTCGGCAAGACGACCACCATCGGAAAGCTTGCGACCCGCTACAACACGGCGGGCAAGAAGGTCGTCCTCGCCGCCGGTGACACATTTCGCGCCGCAGCCGTTCAGCAGCTCGAGGTCTGGGGCAAGCGCGTCGGGGCCGAGGTGGTTCGCGGCAAGGAGGGGGCAGACCCTGGCGCCGTTGCGTTCGACGCGACGAACGCCGCGAAGGCGGCGGGCGCCGATCTACTCTTCGTCGACACGGCCGGCCGGCTTCACACGAAGGTCCCGCTGATGGACGAGATCAAGAAGGTGCGAAAGACGATCGCGAAGGCCATGGAAGGCGCACCCCACGAGACGCTCCTCGTCCTCGACGCGACTACGGGGCAGAACGCGCTCCAGCAAGCGACGCTCTTCAAGGAGGCGCTCGATCTCACCGGCATCGTCCTCACGAAGCTCGACGGCACGGCCAAGGGCGGTATCGTCCTGGCCATCTGCGACGAGCTCCGTTTGCCAGTTCGCTATGTAGGCCTCGGCGAGCGAGCAGAGGACTTGCGCGAGTTTCATTCTGACGAGTTCGTGGAGGCATTGTTCGGCAAGCGCGAAGAGGACGTCGCGGCCGCTTAGTAAGCGTTAGTAACGTTTGACGGGTGGGTTTTCACGAAATCTCGTTGCCCAGCCGAAATTGCCCGTGTATAGTCGCCCTCTCTTTGCTGTTAGCCTGATTCCCCAGCAGTTCTCAATAATTAGGCACGACGCGTCATGATTCGTTCGACTGCGCCCCATGGGGTGCGCGGCCGACAATGCCTCGAAGGATGCGGAAGGGGTAGCAATGAAGCAGGCTCGCAGGTGGCTTCTACTCGCGACGGCCCTCGTGCTGCTGCCGCAGGGCGCGTACGCGCAAAAGAAGAAGGCCACCAAGGGTACCGCTCCGGCGGCTGCACCGGCTTCGGCCGACGCCGACGCGGACTCGCCCGCGGCACCGGCCGCAGCGACAACTCCGGCCCCCGCCCCCGCGGGTGCTGACGACACAGGCGCTCCGGCCGCTGCACCCGAGGGTGTAGGTGCTCCTGCCGGCGAAGCGCCCGGCGGGATGGATATTTGCCAGATCACTCCCGACGCTCCTCAGTGTCAGGCCGCTAAGGAATTCAACCTTGGCGCCGAGGCCAAGAAGGTAGTGCGCGCGGAAATTTATGCCGTGCAGCAACAGTACGTCCTCAAGTCCGGCCGTCTAGAGATCATGCCGTACTTCGAGTTTACGCTGAACGACCAATTCGTCAGCCACGACGCTCCCGGCCTGGCGCTCAACTACTACATCACCCAGGTCCTCGCGGTCGGTCTGAACGGAAACTTCTATCAAGGATTGAATTCGCCCTCGGACTTCAACTTCCAGAATCGTCGCGCAGCGCGAATCTCGGTTCCTCTCAACGATTATCAGCTAAGCGGCGACCTGAACTTCACATATGTGCCGATGTACGGAAAGTTCGCCGGGTTCGGTGACTTCATCTTCCACTACGACGCGTTCGTCGAGGGTGGCCTCGGCATCATTCGTACGGAGCCCATTCCGGTCATCGACCCCGACAACCGCAAGTTCGACTGGAAGAATCACGTCAACTTCGACGTGGGTATCGGTTTCCGGATCTTCTTCAATCGCTGGCTCGCGGCCGTGCTCGAGGTGCGGGACATCATCTACGATGAGAGCATCGAGGCCACGACGGTCGCGCAGGGCTCCCCTACTCTTCCGCTCAACAGCCCGCAGAATCCGCTCAACCCGGCCACTTGGTATGACCCCAACTCGCACCTGACCAACGACGTCCAGATGCAGGTCGGCCTGTCGATCTTCTTGCCAACCTCCTTCGACTACCAGTTGCCCAAGTGAGAACGGAGACGAGGACGGCGATGAAACGGCGTTTCGTCGGAGCGGTTTTGGCGGCCATCGCGGCGGCCGGCGTGCTTGCGTCGGCGCAGACCGCGAGCGCACAGGAAATTCAGCTGACTGGGCCGCTCAAGGGCGCGCCCGCGGTGCGCAGCATGCGCATGTACCGGGAGGGACGCTTCGAGATCGCTCCCGCCGCATCGTTCACGTTGCTCGACGAGTACCGGCGGACGATCCTCGCCGGCGCGCAGCTGACCTACAACATCAAGGACTGGCTCGGAATCGGGGTCTGGGGAGCGGCTGGCGTCCTCAGCCTGACGACCGACCTGGCTAACGAGATCAACCAGACGGCTCCGCGAGATCCGCTGACGGCCATCAACGTCAATCACACGGGCGACCCCACGGCCATGCCGCCGCAGACTCTGGGCCCGGCCAACTTCAACGACCAGACCGCGAAGATCTCGTACGTCATCGCCCCTCAGCTCACGTTCATCCCGTTCCGGGGCAAGCTCGCCATCTTCAACAAGATCTTCGTCGACACGGACTTCTACGTCGCAGGAGGCGTCGGCTTCGTAGGCATCCAGGAGCGCGCAGCTTGCGGCGGTGGGGGGAGCCAACCTCTCTGCGCCAGCCCGCAGTCGTTCGCTTCTCTGGCTTCCGAGACGAAGGTTGCTCCCACGTTCGGCGTCGGCTTCAAGTTCTACCTCGGGGACCTGGTTTCGCTGGGCGTCGAGTACCGCGCGCTACCGTTCTCGTGGAACCGCTCGGGATTCGACTCGAGGGGCTCAGGCCCCGGAAACAACTTCCCGGACGGGCAGGTCAACAGCCAGGACGACACGTTCCGCTTCAACCAGCTGGTGACCGTATCGCTCGGCTTCTCGTTCCCCGTGCATCCGAAGATCAGCCAGTAGCTTGGACAGCTACGACTTGACGATGCGCGCGCGCGCGTTGATCGAGAAACCCGCGGGCAACGCACTGCGGACTCCCGCCCGGTCGCCCTCGGGGATCTCCCAGCCGCGTACCGCGAGGCCCTCGGCCACCTTGGCCCGTACGCGCACGCTCTCCTCCTCGAGAAGGAGACTCGCCAGAGCCGGCAGGGCGGCGGGATCGTCCTGGGCGAGCAGCGTTGTGGCCGCGTGGAATCGTGCGGGCTCGTTCACGTCCTCGAGGAAGCGCTCGACGGCCTCTCGGATGCGGGGACTCTTGTGCTCTTCGAGAGCCGTGAGGATCTGAACCTTCGCGTCCACGAATTTCGAGTACTCCGTGTCCCACCGGGAGAGCCACGTGAGAAGCTCGTCGACGTAGCGGCCCTGATCGACCAGCTCGCGGACGATCTTCATCGGCCAGGCCAGGCTCTCAGCCTTCGCCGCGAACGCCCGCACCGGCTCGAGGGCCTGTTCGCCGGCGCGGAGGATGCCCCGAAAGGCGGCATCCTTCTCCTCCTGATCGGTGATGGAGGGGTCCATGTGGAACGTGAACCGCTTGAGCAGCACCTCGACCGCGTCTGCGGACGCCATGTCGGAGAGCGCCTGGATGGCCTCCTGACGGTCGTAGTTCTGGACGCGCTTCTCGACCCGGTCGGCCCATTTCGCGGCGGGACTGGCCTTCGTGCCCTGCTTCTCTTGCCTGGCGCCCTTGAATCTATCGAACAAACCCATGCCCTTTACCTTTGCCGCCCGGCCCTCCGCGCGCGGAGCCAAGCATGCCGATCGCCGGCCGGAACGCAAGCGATGGATCCGTGCCTTCACGGCACCCGGAGCGTCGTCTGCGCGTAAGCAAAGTGGGAGACGGTCGGCGGTGCCATCACGCTCTCGGAGAGGATGGCGCGCGCGCCGTCGCCGAGGACGAGCATCGAGTAACCCGCCTCGAGCTCGAGCGACGTCCATGGCAGCCAGCGAAGAATCGCGTCGATCTCGCTGCCGAGCTCTCCCTTCGTGTTCCCCGGAACCGCCCCGATCGTCGACAGATACCCCGAGCGCCACGCGCCCCCCGGCTGCGCGAGGCGCACGTATCGATACTCGACGGCCGCAACGCCGTCCGTCCAGGGAACGATGCCGACGCGGGCGTTCGCTTCTTCTTCGTTCGACCATGCGAACAGATCCATCGCGCCGTGCCATGCGTGCACGTCGGGCAGCAGCGGGTCGAACGCACGGTACGTGGAACCGCCGCTGTCGCCGCTGGCGTACGCGCCGCCGACGCGAATCGTGGGCAGGAGCCTCACCCGTTCGAACGTATGCGCGACGTGACCCGCGGCCGCCCATGCAGCCCTGTCCGCTGCGAGGTCGGTCGCTCGGCCAAGCTGGTAAGCCCCCTCGATGCCCCAGGTCCACGCGCTGCCTTCGCCGTGCAAGCGCGCCGCGCCGGTGTACGTCTCGCCCTCGACCGATCCCTGGAGGTCGGTGCTCGGGTTCGCTTGCGCCACCCGCGCGAGCGCGTAAACGTCGACCGCCAGCAGGGGCAAGAGTGCCCACTGCCCTCGCGCTCCCAAGAGCTCTCCGTAACTCTGCAGCGACGCGCTCGTGGAGGGGTCCGTGAGGACGGCGGCGAGGACCTCGAAGGCGGCGTCGCCCACCACGAGCCGGCCTCGGACGGCGTCGAGCGAGCGACCCGTCGGCGACCACTCCGCGGCGCTCAGCAGCCGTCCCTCGCCCCACGTGACGGGTTGCCGTCCGGCGCGCAGAAAGCTGGGGTTCACGGACTCCGTGTGGGCTTCAACCCAGGCTTCGTATGCCCCGGTCACGGCGATCGGAGCCGGCCCGGCGATGGGGTCCGCGCTCGCCGCCACGTCCAGCGCGCGCGCGTCCTGCAGCACCACGCGCGCCTCCAGCGGCCCGCGCTGCACGTCGACTCCGAGGCGGGCTCGCTCGACCAGAAGACCCTTGTCGAGATCGTCGACGTCGTGCCTGTATTCGCCCCGCAGGCGAACCTCGACGACCGGAGCGACCTGCCAGTCTCCGATGGCGAGCGTCTCGGGCGCGGGCGCCGCGAGCTGCGCGGCCGCGCCGGTCACCCACACCATCGCGGCGAAGAAGACCCCGCCCGCCAGGCCGCGATTCACGGGCGCGACGCTAACACGTACTCACGCGCCTTCGCGAGGAGCGCCTCGCGATCGTTCGCGCTCGGTTCACTGGTCACGACCTCGAGGAGCGCGTCCAGAATTTCTCCGATGATAGGCCCCGGACGGACGCCGAGCTCGCGGATGAGATCGTGGCCGTTCACCTTGAGGTCGCGCGTCGAGAGGGCCGTTCCTTCCGCGAGCACCTTCGCGACGTGGGCCTTGAGATGCGACAGCGCGTCGAGGTCGGCCGAGCAATCGCGGCCCTTGGCCCGGACGTCCGCTTCGTTGAGCACGTAGAGATCCTCCAGTCGCTCCACGCCGACGCGGCGGATCCACCGACGGACGGCGGCGTCGCTCCACTCGTCCGAGTAGTGGAAGAGATGGTTTCGCACGAGCGACACGATGCGAGCCCGTTCGTCGTTCGAGAAACGCAAATTCGCCGCGATTGGCTCGGCGATCTCCGCACCGATGCGGTCGTGGTCGTAGAACGTGTAGTCCGCCGTCTTGTCGGACCACGCGCGGGTCTTCGGCTTGCCCACGTCGTGGAGGAGCGCGGCGATGCGCAGGATCGGATCGCCCGCGCAGGCGTCGACGCATTCGAGCCCGTGACGCCAGACGTCGTACGCATGCCACCGGTTCTGCTCCATACCGACTCCCTCGAGCAGCTCGGGGCACGTCACCTCGAGGATCCCGGTCCGGCGCATCACGTCGAACGCACGCGACGGCGCGCGGGCCTTCATCGCCTTCAGCCATTCGTCGCGGACACGTTCGGCGGCCACCTTCCGGAAGGTGTCGAGCGTCGGGCGGATGGCCGCCTCGGTCTCGGGGTCGAGCGACAGCTCCAGCGTCGCCACGAACCGCGCCGCCCGCAGGACGCGAAGGCCGTCCTCGGCGAATCGCTCCTTCGGGTCGCCCACGGCGCGCAGAATCCCTCGCTCGAGGTCGTCCCGGCCGGCATGCGGATCGATCACCTTTCCGTCGAGCGGATCGAGCGCGATGGCGTTGACCGTGAAGTCGCGCCGGGCGAGGTCCGCGGTGATCTCGTCGACGAACGTGACCCAGTCGGGCCGACGTCCGTCCGAGTACGTCCCTTCGCCGCGAAGAGTCGTCACTTCGTAGTGACGGCCGGCCTTCAGCACCGTGACGGTGCCGTGCTCGATCCCCGTGGGGATCGCTCGCGGGAAGATGGCCACGAGCTCCTTCGGCCGTGCGTCGGTCGCCACGTCCCAGTCGCTGGCGGCGCGGCCGAGAAAGAGGTCGCGCACGCAGCCGCCGACGATCCATGATCGCTTGCCGTGCGCGCGCAGCCGCTCGCAGAGGTCGAGAACGTCGCGCGGGACGCGCCCGAGGTCGACGCGATCCGGGTCCACGCAACGTGACTTACCACGGGGCCCCAGGCGCGGTATCTTTCGTGTACGAAACATCTCACCGGGAGGACGCTCCGATGCTCGACTTCACCGAGGAGCACAAGGTTGCGCAGAAGGCGATTCGCTCTTGGGCCACCGGGCACCTCGCCCCGAAGGTCGCCCGGCTCGAGAGCGGCGAAGACCTCCCATATCCGCTGATGCGGGAGCTCGGAGCGACGTTCGGGATCGTCGACATGGTGCGAGCCCAGTTCGCGAGGATGCGTGAAGGCGGGGGCGGCGGCAGAGCGCTCGGGGGAGCCGGCGGCGAGTCGCCCCTCATGGCCATCCTGATGATGGAGCTCTCGCGCGTCTGCCCGGGGTTCGCGCTGGCGTTCGGGGCCTCCCTCGGGCTCTGCGGCGGGGCCATCCTCTCGCGCGGCACGCTCGCGCAGAAGGAACGGTTCGCGCTGCCGGTCATGACGATGGAAAAGATCGGCGCGTGGGCGCTCACCGAGCCGGGCGCGGGCAGCGACGCGTTCGGGTCGATGAAGACGCACGCGCGCAAGGCCGACGGCGGCTGGCGCCTCACGGGCTCGAAGACGTTCATCACGAACGCGCCCCACGCCGACGTCTTCGTCGTCTACGCGCGCATGCCGGGCGACGGCGAAGTGCGTGCCTTCATCGTGGAACGAACCGCGGAGGGCGTGGCGACGGGCGCACCCTTCAAGAAAATGGGGATGCACTCCTCGCCCACGGGAGAGATCTTTCTCGACGACGTCTTCGTGGCGGCCGACCAGCTGCTCGGCGGCGACGACACGGAAAATGCGCGGGCGGCGGTGAAGTCGTCGCTCAAGGGCGAGCGCTTCGGGATGACGCCGATGGCGCTCGGCATCGTGGACCGCTGCCTCGAGGAGAGCGTCCGGTACGCCCGGGACCGCGTCCAGTGGGGAAAGCCCATCGCGACCTTCCAGCTCGTACAGGAGAAGATCGCGCGGATGTACGTCGTGCGGAGCATCATCCATGCCCTCCTCATGAGGCAGCTGGAGGCCGAGCGCGCCGCAACGCCGCTCACCGTGGAGGAAGCGAGCGCGTCCAAGCTGTATTGCGCGCAGATGACGACCGAAGTGGCGATGGAGGCCGTTCAGCTCAAGGGCGGGGCCGGTTACATGCAGGAAGGGGTCGTCGAGATGCTCGCGCGCGACGCCAAGCTCCTTCAGATAGGCGGGGGAACCGACGAGATTCAGATCCTGCGCATCGCGCGCGAGTTGCTAGAAAAGGCGTAACGGCTCGCCTCGGCGGAGCATCTGAGGCTATGAGCAGGCCCACCATGTCGACTACTGCACCGACGGCCGCGGCTGCAGCGCCCACCACCGGCGCCCCGGCGGCGGCGCGCTCGCGACGCCCGATCATCATCGGAGGGGTGCTGCTGGTGCTGGCAGCCGCGGGCGGAGCCTACGCGCTCCATGCCCGCCACTTCGAGGACACGGACGACGCGCAGATCGACGGCAACATCAGCAACGTGAGCCCGCGGGCGGCAGGCCACGTGAGCGCCGTGTACGTCCAGGAAGACCAGGCGGTGAAGGCAGGCGACGTCCTCGCCGAGATCGATCCGGCGGACTTGAGCATCGCCGTCGAGCAGGCGAAGGCCCAGGTGGCGCAGGCGCAGGCGCAGCTTGACGCCGAAGACCCGTCCGTTCCCATCACCCTCGCGTCGAACGTCAGCGCCGTGTCCACCGCCGGATCGGACGTCGCCGCGGCAGGCTCCGGCCTCGCGGCAGCGCGCAAGGAGGTCGATCAACTCACCGCCCAGCTCGCCCAGGCGCAGGCCAACGACCGGACCGCGCAGCTCGAGCGGGCCCGGTCCGAGAAGCTCGTCGGAGAGGGCGCCGTGTCGCAGTCGGATTTCGACGAGCGCAACAACGCCGCCGCGGCATCCGCGGCCAACGTGAACGCCCTCGAGCAGTCGCTCGCGGGGGCGAGAGATCGCGTCAGGCAGCAGCAGTCGCAGCTCGGCGCGCTCGGCAGCCGCCTCGAAGAGATCCGGTCGAACGCCCCCCGCCAGGTCGCGACGAGACGCGCCTCGGTCCTCATGCGGCAAGCCTCGCTCGACGTGGCGAAGGCGCAGCTCGCCCAGGCGGAGCGGAACCTCTCGTACGCAAAGATCGTGGCCCCGGTCACCGGAATCGTGGCGAAGAAGTCCATCGCCGTCGGCGACTACGTCGCGCCCGGGCAACAGGTCGTCGCCGTCGCGCAGACGGACGGGCTCTGGGTGACCGCCAACTACAGGGAGACGCAGCTCGAGGCCATGCGCCCCGGCCAACCCGCACGCATCCACGTCGATGCCATGGACGTGGATCTCCACGGCGCCGTCGAGGCCGTCGGCGGCGCGTCCGGGTCGCGCCTCAGCGTGCTGCCGCCGGAGAACGCGTCCGGCAACTATGTGAAGGTCGTACAGCGCATCCCCGTTCGAATCCGCCTCGACTCCGGTCAGGCCGGTGTCGACGGCCTGCGCATCGGGATGAGCGTCGAGCCACGGGTCACCGTGCGATGAGCAGCGCCGCGCCGACCGCCGGCCCCGGCGCGTCGACGCCTCCGGCCTACTTCGCGACGGGATGGACGGGGGGACGTAACCCCTGGGCCATCGCCCTCGTCGTGACGATGGCGACGTTCATGGAAGTGCTCGACACGAGCATCGCCAACGTCTCGCTGCCCCACATCGCAGGGAACCTGAGCGTCAGCCAGGACCAGAGCACCTGGGTGCTGACCAGCTACCTCGTCTCGAATGCGGTCGTCCTCCCCATCAGCGGATGGCTGTCGAGCAAGATAGGCCGCAAGCGCTTCTACATGACGTGCGTGGCCATCTTCACGGTGTCGTCGTTCCTGTGCGGGATCGCTCCGACGCTGGGGTCGCTCATCTTCTTCCGCGTCCTCCAGGGAATCGGCGGCGGCGGACTCGGACCGAGCGAACAGGCCATCCTTGCCGACACCTTCCCCCCGGCGAAGCGGGGCATGGCGATGGCGGTGTACGGCATGGCCGTCGTGCTCGCGCCGGCGATCGGGCCCACCCTCGGCGGGTTCATCACCGACAACTTCAGCTGGCGCTGGGTGTTCTTCATCAACATCCCCGTCGGCGCCCTCTCCCTCCTGCTCACGAGCCGCGTCGTCACGGACCCGCCTCACCTCAAGTGGGCCAAGGAGCGCTCGGGCGGGGTGGACTGGATGGGGCTCGGACTCATCGCGACCGGGCTGGGGTGCGCCGAGGTAGTGCTCGACAAGGGGCAGGAGCTCGATTGGTTTCACTCGTCGACCATCACGGGGTTCACGCTCGTGGCGACCGTGGCCCTCGTGTCCTTCGTCGCCTGGGAGTGGAATCACGACACGCCGATCGTCGACGTCAGGATGTTCCAGAGACGCGGATTCGCCGTGGCCAACGCGCTGATGCTCACCCTCGGCGTGGCGCTCTTCGGGTCGACGGTCCTTCTACCGCAGTACCTGCAGGTACTGATGGGCTACACGGCGGAGCAGTCGGGGATGGCGCTGTCGCCGGGCGGGATTCTAATCATCGCGCTCCTGCCGTTCGTGGGGCGGCTCGTCTCGAAGGTCGACACTCGCTACCTCGTCGCGCTCGGCTTTCTCGTGCTGAGCGCCTCGCTCTTCTACATGGCGCACGTCATCAACCTCCAGATGACGTTCGGGACCGCCGTCGAGCTTCGCATGCTCCAGTCGGTGGGAATGGCGTTTCTCTTCGTCCCCATTCAGACGATCTCGTACGCAGGGGTCCCGCCCCAGAAGTACAACCAGGTGAGCGGAATCATGAATCTGTCGCGTAACCTCGGCGGCGACATCGGCATATCGTTCGTGACGACGCTCATCGCGCGGCGCTCGCAGACGCACCAGGCGAACCTGTCGATGCACACGACGCCGTACAACCCCGCGTACCAGGCGAAGGTCCAGGCGATAGCGCGATCGATGGAGCACGCGGGGTCGACGTCGATCGACGCCGCGAGGCAGGCGACCTCCGCCATGTACCGTCAACTGGTGCAGCAGGCGACGCAGCTCGCGTATCTGGACGCCCTCTGGATCCTGGGCCTCGCGGCGGCGCTGATGATGCCGATCGTGTGGCTGACCAAGCGACCCGGACCGATGGGCGCGCCCGCGGCGCACTAGGAGGCCGTCTCCTTATGGAGCGGCAAGGGCGACAGCAACGCTCGTTGGCACCAGCTCCTACTCGACCTCTTTTGTTGTGAACCGCTGAGGCGCCGAGGGCGCGGAGGGCGAGAGAGATGTGGCTCCACTCCACCCCTCTGCGACCTCGGCGCCTCAGCGGTTCACAACTCCCTCGGCCGCTCGATCGGCCAAAGCAGTTGATCGCCCAGCTATCGCTGTTCATGGGCGATGGACAGCCGTTTGTCGTCCAGCCACGGGTGTTATTCGCCGATCAACTGCAGTTTGTCGTCCAGCCACGGCTGTTATTCGCCGATCAACTGCAGTTTGTCGTCCAGCCACGGCTGTTATTCGCCAATCAAACGCAGTTGATCGCCCAGCTACGGCTGTTCATCAACGACCCACGGTCGTGGCTGGGCGATGAATTGCAGTCGTTCGACGAGCGACAGCCGTGGCTGGACGATGAATTGCGTTTCATCGTCGATGAACAGCGGTGGCTGGACGATGAACCGCGGTTACGGGCCCACAAACGGTAGCGGCCGGCCCATGAACCTGGGCGCGCCGGTCACTGGTCCACGACGGAGGGCATACGGTCATCGTAAGTCTCCTGGTGGGGGGAGGTGTTCCTCCTTGGCCGGGGGAGCATATGGGATATCGTCTAATGCTCCAGCATGGCTGTCGCCCTCCGCAGCCTGGCGCACCTCCTGGTCGGCGTCTTTCTGTGCGCCATCGTCCTCGGCGCATGCAGTTTTTCACCCTCGATCGCCAACGGGAGCATCGGCTGCAGCGAGGGCGGCACGTGCCCTCCGGGCCTCGCGTGCGCGGCCGACGGGCGCTGCTACACGCAGCTCGGAGCCGGGTGCGCCGGCGGCGCGCCGTGCCCTCCCGGACGCACGTGCACCAATGGTGCGTGCGTATGCACCGGCTGCAACTCGACGACGAGCGACGGCTGCGACACGAGCGGTGGCTGCCTGTGCGGCGCGAGCTCGGCGTGCGGCGCGGGCCAGAACTGCGTCGCCGGCAAGTGCACGTGCAACGCCACGTCGTGCTCGACGGGGTGCTGCAACGGCGACACCTGCGAGCCGGGCAACGTCGTCAGCGCGTGCGGCAACGCCGGTCAGGCCTGCGGCCCGTGCATGCCGGGCGACACTTGCACGGGCGGTGCGTGCAGCAGCTGCGTGTGCCCGACCGGGTGCTGTACCGGGACGACGTGCAACAATCCGTCCACGTCGACGTGCGGCGCGGGTGGCGCGGCGTGCATGGCGTGCGGCACGACGGGCGACGGCTGCTCCGCGGCGGGAGATTGCGCGTGCGGCGGCCGGAGCGCGTGCTCGTCCGGGCAGAGGTGCGTCGGCGGCGGTTGCGTGTGCGACGCGACGTCGTGCACGGGTTGCTGCAGCGAGACGACGTGCAACGAGAGCAGCCTTTCCACGTGCGGAGCCGGGGGCGCCACGTGCTTCGCCTGCGACCCGACCCTGGCCGACACCTGTTCAGGAAGCGGCGCCTGCCAATGCGGGGCCGGGCCGTCCTGCAACCCCGGACTGCATTGCGCCGGCGGCGCGTGCAGGTGCGACGCCACGTCCTGCCCCGGCGGCTGCTGCGACGGCACCATCTGCACCCCGCTGTCGCTGAACACCTGCGCGCCCCCCGGGGCGACGTGCGGCACCTGTCCCGCCGAGACCTCCGACGGATGCTCGCCAGCCGGCGCGTGCACCTGCGGCACGGGAGCGGCCGCGTGCGCTTCAGGACAGCAATGCCTGAACGGCGTGTGCGTGTGCGACGCCGTCTCGTGCGGTTCGGGCTGCTGCAACGGCAGTAGCTGCGAGCCGGGGAACAGCGACACCGCTTGCGGCAGCGCTGGCAACGCGTGCGCGAGCTGCCCGGCCGGCGAGACCTGCACCGCGGGAGCGTGCTCGGGCTGCACCCAGATGTGCGCGACGGGCTGCTGCTCGGGGCCGACGTGCAACGCGCGGTCGCCGACAGCGTGCGGCGTCGGCGGCGAGGCGTGCGTCGCCTGCGACGCCACGAAGGCGGACGGGTGCTCCACCGCCGGTGAGTGCCGGTGCGGGAGCGGCGCCCCGTGCGCGGCCGGGCAGGCGTGCGTGGGCGGCGCGTGCGTCTGCGATGCGGCGTCGTGCCCGACCGGGTGCTGCGTGGGCGGGACGACGTGCACGATGTCGTCGTCGCCGACGTGCGGCGTGAACGGGGTCACCTGCTCGGCATGCGATGCCACGAGGTCCGACGCCTGCACCGCAGGAGCATGCACGTGCGGCGGCGGGACCGAGTGCGCCCCGGGCCAGGCGTGTGTCGGGGGGATGTGCGCCTGCACGTCGACGTCGTGCCCGACGGGGTGCTGCCAGGGCAGCGTGTGCGAGGTCGCGTCCGTGCTCGCATGCGGCACCGCCGGAGCGGCGTGCGTGTCCTGCGGCGCGCTCGCCAACGGCTGCTCGAGCGCCGGTGCGTGCGTCTGCGGGTCGGGACCGAAGTGCACGGCGGAGCAGGTGTGCGTCGAGGGCGCGTGCGTGTGCAACGGCACCTCGTGCCCGAACGGCTGTTGCTCGGGCAACACGTGCGAGCCCGGCAACGCCACCGGGATGTGCGGCGCGGGGGGCTCCGGGTGCACGGCGTGTCCCTCGCTGCAGAACTGCAGCGACGCGGGCACCTGCACGGGCTGCACGCCCACCAATTGCCCCGACGGATGCTGCGCCGGTGCCACGTGCGAGACGTCGACGTTCACGACCTGCGGCGTCGCGGGCGCCGCTTGCGTGCCCTGCGCCGCGTCGAGCGCGAACAACTGCTCGACCGCGGGAGCGTGCAGCTGCGGGACGTCCGGACCGTGCGGCACCGGGCAGACCTGCGTGGCGGGACACTGCATCTGCAACTCCACCTCGTGCCCGGAGGGATGTTGCGGCGGAGTCAGCGGAGACACGTGCACCACCTCGATGTTCGGAAGTTGCGGGACTGACGGCGTCGCGTGCGTCACCTGCAACATGAGCGAGGCCGACAACTGCTCGCCCTCAGGCGTCTGCAGCTGCGGGGCAAGCGCGGCCTGCGCCGTCGGGCAGACGTGCTCGAACGGCGTGTGCGTCTGCAACTCGGCGTCGTGCCCGGACGGGTGCTGCACGGGCAACGTGTGCACTTCACCGCCCACGGGTCCCCTTTGCGGGATCCACGGCTCGACTTGCCAGCCGTGCGGCGGGTCCGGCGACGGGTGCTCGTCGACCGGTGCGTGCACGTGCGGCGGCGGCGCCGCATGCTCCAACGGGCAGCACTGCTCGGGGGGCAGCTGCGTGTGCGACGGAACGACCTGCAACGACGGGTGCTGCAGCGGCTCGACCTGCGAGCCCGGCAACGTGCAGGGCATGTGCGGTACCGGCGGCGGACCGTGCAACACCTGCCCCTCGGACGAAGTCTGCAGCGGCGGCGCGTGCGCCGGATGCAACGAGACGTGCCCGAATGGATGCTGCTCGGGCTCGACGTGCACGACCCCGAGTGCCGTCGCGTGCGGGGCCAACGGAGGCGCTTGCAACCAATGCATGTCCAACGCGAACAGCTGCTCGAGCGAGGGCACGTGTACGTGCGGTACGGGGGCCGCCTGCGGCCCGATGCTGGACTGCGTGGACGGAGTCTGCACGTGCGACGCGGATTCGTGCCCGAACGGATGTTGCTCGGACAACGTGTGCATGACGGCGTCGGACACGGCGTGCGGTGTCGATGGCGGGTCGTGCACGGTCTGCGGAACGAGCGGCGACGGGTGCTCGGCGCTCGGGGCGTGCACGTGCAACGGAGGGCCCGCCTGCGTGCCGGGTCAGCGGTGCGACAAGGGAAGCTGCATCTGCGACGGGACCTCGTGTGCCGGGGGGTGTTGCTCGAACAACGCGTGCACCTCGCCGCCGTCGGGGATCGCGTGCGGCGTGGAGGGCGCGCCCTGCTCGTCCTGCGGAGAGACGGGCAACGATTGCTCCGCGGCCGGCCAATGCTCGTGCAACGGTGGAGGGGCGTGCGCCACGGGCCTGCGGTGCACGACGAGCGGCTGCATCTGCGACGCCACGTCGTGCTCGACCGGGTGCTGCTCGAGCGGGAGCTGCACGACTCCATCCGTGTATGCCTGCGGCGGCGAGGGGGGCGCCTGCGAGCCGTGCGACTTGATGACGGCGAACATCTGCTCGGCTGCCGGGGCGTGCCTGTGCGGCAGCAGCCAGCCGTGCGCGGGGTGCGACGGGGGGAGCTGCCCGTCGGCGTCTGGGCCTCCAGACAGCCCCAGCGGTGACGAGTTCGACGCGCCGGACGGCGGCGGTGCCGAGGACGGCGGGTCGTCAGAATCGGGCGACTAGGCCGAGCGAAGCACCGCCCGGCAAGGGCGCGACAGTGGCGGTCGCCGAAGTTGCCTTGGGCCACCCGAACCAGGTGAGCGCCGCCCCCGTGGCGAGTGCTACGGCCCCGGCGGCGAGGAATACGTCGGCGACGGTCGCCAGGGATTTCCCCGACTGGTAGTCGGATTCATATTGCGGCGTCCACGTGCCCTGCTGGGTCGAGAGCTGGGAAATCTGTTTCGAGAGCGATGCCGATCGCAGACCCGCGTACGCGCCGACCCCGACGAGCACCACACCCAGACCGGCCGACGCGAGACCCGCCACGCGGAGCATCGGCGATGGAGGAGCCGGCGGGGGAGTGGGCGCCGCGGACGACGCCAGCGGGGAAAGTGGCTCGCCAGCAGTCGCCGGGGACGACGGCGGAGGTGGCGCATTCTGGGCGCGCGAAGCCTCCGCAGCCCTCGCCTGAGCCTCGGCCTCCGCGGCCTTTTGCGCGTCCAGCTGTCTCTGCGAATCGTCGAGGAGCTTCTCGGCGAGAGGGCGATTGGAGGCGTTGGGCTGCTCCCTGAGGTAGCCATGAAAGAAGAAGAGCGCGCGCTCGAAGTGCCCCAGCTGCCGGTGACACTGGCCGAGATCGAAGAGGAGCACGGGCTTCGGGTAGCGCTCGTACGCCTTCGTGTAGAGCTCGAGGGCCCGCTCGAAGCGACCCACGTTGTATTCGACCATCGCGGCGCTGGTCAGCTTTCGGGCCTCCTGCAGGGCCGGGTCGGCCGCGGCGGCGGGGCCCGCGGCCAGAAGCAGTGGCAGCGCGAGCAGAACCGCCAGGCGGACCCTCATTCGAACGGGTTGATGACGGCGTTGGGGTCGGCGTGCGAAGACCGCTCGGCGTCCTTCGCAGCGCTCGAGGCCGCCTTGGGCGCGTGGCGCGGGCCACCACGGGGAGGTACCGCGACCACCGCCGTGGCGCTCGCGGAGACGACCTCGACCGGCGCGGGTAGCTGCTCCGTCGCGGGCGCGAACGCTGTCGTGGGGTTGGCGGGCTGGGGAGCGATCTGGGTGCTCACGGCGCCGACGGCGGGCGAGGCCGCATGCGCGGCGCCGGACTCCGGGCGAGAGTGAGCACCGGTGAGAGCCACGATGGTAAACGCAACCACGAGGACCCCTGCCCCGGCGGCAGCAAGAACGACGCGCTTCTTGCCCTTGCCGGCGCCTTTCTGGAAGGCGCCAGTACGGCCCCACGACCCGACGCCGCTGCCGGTCGTGGCGCCGGACCGATCGGCAGGCCCGACCAGCGTCAACGCCTCGGCGAGCGCGGACACGCTGGACACGCGGGGTGACGGGATCGACGGCCTTACCCTGTCTCCCGCGCCGAGAATGACGCGGACCACCTGGTCGATGCGCTCGCACCCGACGGGGCCCGCGAAGGGCCGGAGTTCTTGCGCCAGCTCGGCAACGTTCTGGAAGCGGCTCTCGACGTCCTTGGCCAGACACTGGTCGAGGACCTGTTGCAGCTCGGCGGGCAGATACGGTCTCACCTGCAGAAGCGGCGTCGGCGGCCGATGAAGAATGGCCGTGCACAGCTCCGGCAGCGAGTCGCCGTCGAACGGGAGCGCCCCGGTGAGAAGCTCGTAGAGGACGACGCCGATGGCCCAGACGTCCGTCCGCGCATCGACGTTGCCCGACGCGAGGAGCTGCTCCGGGGACATGTAGACGGGCGTTCCGAACTTGTCTCCCGCCTCGGTCAGCTCTCCCATGCCGCCGGAGGTCGTTCGCTTCGTCGACATCTTCGAGATGCCGAAGTCGAGCACTTTGAGGACGGAGGTCCCGCCGGGGCTCGTAGCGATGAAGAGGTTGTCGGGCTTGATGTCGCGATGGACGATCCCCGCGACGTGGGCCTCGGCGAGGGCCTCGCACGCCTGCAGGACGTAGTCGACGGCGCGATCGACCGACAGCGGCCCGCTGGCGGTCAGCAGCCGGCCGAGATCGGTGCCGGCGAGGTATTCCATCACCATGTACGGCGCGCCGTCGGGCAGCGTCCCGACGTCGTAGACGTGCACGATGTGCTCCGACCGGATCTTCGCCGCGAGGCGCGCCTCGCGCAGGAAGCGCTCTGCGACAGCTTTCGTCGCCAGCGCCTTAGGGCGCAGGTATTTGATGGCGACGCTCTGGTCGAGATGGATGTGCTTCGCCGCGACCACGACGCCGAGGCCGCCCTCGCCGATCAGACGCTCGACAACGTACTTGTCGGCGATGCGCGCGCCGGGGTGAAAGCTTGGATTGCGCGCTTGCTCGTCGCCCGTCTCGTTCGCTTCGAAGGACGCGGCGCGGACCTGCGACGCATCGCGGCCGGGCACGGTGGGTGCCTCATTCACGTCCACGGGCGGGACGGGAACTGCCGCGTTACCGTCGCTCACACACATACCTCCGAGCATCCGAATGTAGCGCGCCAGGCTCCCTCCGCTATCCTTTTTATTCCGCGTGTCAAGCCCTTCTAGCGCGACTCTCCCTACATCGACCGCACACGGGCGCATTTCAGCGCGTTCAGCCCCGTGCCCGGTTCAGCGCCCCGTTCAGCCCGTCACCGCTGGCTTTCGAACCTCCGCGGCCCCGATCCTCTCGAGGTGCGCCCCCACGGCGAGCACCGTCGCCTCGTCCCACGCGTCGCCGACGATCTGAAACCCTATGGGCAGCGACTTCGCGTCGACCCCAACGGGCGCACTCAGCGCCGGTAAGCCCGTAAGATTGCCGAGGAAGTTGTACCGGCACATCGCGTCGATCGCGGGCGGGTCGATGAAGCCGCCGCTGAACTCGGCGTCCGTCGCTCCGGCGGCCGTCGTCATGGTCGTCGGCAGGGCAAGGACGTCGACGGTGCGCATGACCCCGGCGACCTCTCGACGCAGTCCCGCGCGAAGCCGTTGCGACTGTACGTAGTCGATCGCGGATATGCGCCCGAGGGCGGCGTGGCCGAGGGCGAGGTCCGGGTTGAAGTTTGCTCCGCTCGCGAAAAGATCCCACTGAGAGGCCAGGGCTTCGAGCCCGATCGTGAGGTAGCCGATCGGCGCGGCCCACCGGGCGAGTTCCAGGCGCACCTCCACGATCACCGCCCCCTCCCGTTCCAGCGCGCGAATCGCTGCGCGCCCGGCGGCCGCAACCTCCGGCGAAGCGGCAGCCCACTCGTCGGGCTCTACACCGATCCGCAGGCCACGCACTCCACGAGAGAGAGCGCTGACGAGCGACCCCACGAGCGGAGGCGCGAGTGTCGTCTCCGCATCAGCCGGGTCCGCCGCCGCGCAGACCACATCGAGGAAGCGCGCGAGGTCCAGCGTCGACGTCGCGAGAGGGCCGACATGACCCACCGTCCCACCGAGGACGTCGCCGTGACGGCTGACGCGCCCCCATGTCGCTTTGATCCCGAAGACGCCGCACAGCGCCGAAGGAATGCGGATCGATCCGCCGCCGTCGGCCCCGATAGCGAAGGGCACGACGCCGGCAGCCACCGCGACGCCCGAGCCGGTGGACGACCCGCCGGCCACGTGGTCGACGGCGTGCGGATTGCGAGGCATGAGCCTTTTCGGGTTGAAGCCGAGCGGCGTCATCCCGTATTCCGTCATCGGCGTCGTTCCGATCACGACCGCACCGGCCGCGCGGAGCCTCGCGACGCACGTGCCGTCGTGAAGCGCGGGGGTCGCGTCGGTCAAGTCGCTGCCGGCGCGCACGGGCAATCCTGCAACGGACATCTCCTCTTTGACGGCGAAGGGAATGCCGTCGAGCGGCCCGAGCGGTGCGCCGCGACGCCATCGTTCCGCCGACGCCTCGGCCTCGACGCGTGCAGCGACGTCACGGAAGTCGAGGATGGGCCCGACGCTCGGGCGACGCGAGGCCAGAGCTCGCGCTGCCGAGAGGGCTCGAGCCACGGCCTCGGTAGGCGTCGTCGCGCCGGACCTGTAGGCCTCGGCCCGTGTGGCGGACGTCCCGCTCCACGGAGCGGCGGGCAACGCAAGACCCGCCTCTGCGCTCGATCGTGGTGGCCGCCCTGCGACCGGGGCGTTGTCGAGCGGCACGTCTCCGAAGAGGGACGGGGCGAGCTTTGCGAGCTCTCCCAGACGCAGGTCGCGACGGGCCATCTCGTGGACGAGCGTCGCCACGGCGCGCGTCCGGGAGAGGCTCGCGAGCGTCCGAAGAGACCGACCGGAGAGTCTGGGAGTGGCCATCAGGACTCTCCTAGCAGGCTGCTGCAAAAGCAGCCTGCTCGAGGGCGCGGGAGCGGCTTCGCGTTAGGGGGTCATCGACCTCACCCGACGACGCGCAGCGTCGCCACGCCCATCGCCAGGACGACGCCAGCCTGATTGGTCGCTTCCGCCCGACAGGCCACGATCCGCTTGCCGTCCCCGCAGCGGTTTCCGACGACCCGAACGCGGTCCCCGACCTGGGCGGGACGCACGTAATTCACGGTGAGGGACACGGTCACCGCGCCACGTCCCTCCACGGACGGCTGATACGCCACCGCCGCGCCGCAGGCCATGTCGATGAGTGAGCTCATGACGCCCCCGTGCGCGATGCCGCGCGTGTTCGCGTGCGCCGCGACGATGTCGCATTCGACGGCTGCGCGACCGTCCGCGCACTCGACGACGTCGAATCCCATGTGGTCGGCGAACGGCGAGACCCGCAAGGGGCGCTCCGGGCTCGCAGCGTTCCAGTCTTGGGGGGGAGCGGGGATCGACGAATCGGGCATGTGCGCTCGTTCATTAGGGGCAATCGGCGCATGGCGGTAGCCACCCGTGCGTTCACAATTGAAGCGCAGCTGCAAAATAGGCTACGGCGCTTGATCCAGTCCTAGGGACCTCTACGCTTCGTTGGTCGCGATCGGCACGGGTCACGCGGTTTCGTGACTGCTTCCGTGGCCCTCGCGGCACAGGAACACGAATATGGATCCGAAGCCTCCGCCGCCGCCCGCGGCTCGCTCCGCCGCGTCGAAGCCGCCGCCCCCACCGCCGCCGCGCGCGAATCCGTCGCAGACGCCGCCTTTGCCCCCTGCCGCAAGGTCGGTCGCTCCTCCTCCGATGCCGTCGACGAGGCCTGCGCCGTCGGCCGCGCCGGCGCCCACGAGGCAGCTTCGCGTGTCGGTCAAGGCGTCAGTCCGGGATCCGAATCTCTTCGTCGTCCGACCCCTGCCCGACGGACATCAGCTCCCCCCGGGAACCCGAGAGGGACTCCTGATGATGGTCGACGGCGCCGACGGCCCGTTCGCTTCCTCGGGGGCGGAAACGGGAGCCGAGTGATGGACGACCTACTCGTCAGCCTCGACGACTACCGCGAGCTCGCGACCTTCCTGGAAGGGAAGATCGCAGACGCGGGCGCGAACGGGCTGGACGAGGTGGACGAGCTCCGGGCCCGCCTGGCCAGCCTGCGCGAGATGCTGAGCAATCCCGATCGCATACGCGAACACGCGGAGCAACCAGGGAGGGACCGCCTCGAGACGGCTGTCTTCGACCTGAAGATGAAACGGGCGCAGCCGCAAGGTGGCCCCCTCGAAGACCTCGAGCGCGACGTCGTCCAGGATCTCGGCAACGACGTTTTGCGCCGACGGTACATCGAAGAAGCCGAGGCGACCGGGGCGCAGCTTCGAGCGGCGGAGACCCTGAGCCGCGCGCTACTGGGGGCGACGCGCCCGGACGTCAAGGAGCGCGTGGGCTTCGACGTCGCGCTCCTGTACCTCGGGGAGGGAGAGCTCCCGCACGCTCGCAACGCGTTTCTCGACGTCGTTCGCGCGGGAGCTGCGGGGCCCCTTGCGCTTTCGGCGGCCCGTCGCCTTCTCAACCTGCAGGTCGACACCAGCGACCCCGACGTCGTCGGGCCCGCTCGCGAGCTCATCGCGAAGGCGGACCCGGACGCCGAGGCCCGGCGAGACGCCGCCGACGGCATTCTCTCTCTCCACACGACGACGCCGCAGCCCGACACCCGGCTGGCAGTGGCCTACCGGGCGCTCGTCGGGTCGCCCCGCTCGGACGAGGCGATCCAGTGGCTCAGGCGCTTCTACGCCAACCAGGGGGGAAAGGACGGACTCATCGAGTGGCTCGAGCACGCAGAGCACTGGGAGCCGCTTGCCAAGGTGCTGGCGGCAGACCTGGATCTCGCGCCCCAAAGGGACCGCGGACGGCTCTATGCGCGGCTCGGGCACGTGCGTCTCGTGAAGCTCGGCGACGCGAAGGGGGCGTTGCCGGCCTTCGCGCGTGCCCTCACCCTTGACCCCGTCGAGGCGCCCGACGCCACCCTCGCGGCCATCCACCTCGCCTACGCGAACCTCCAGGACCGGGACCGTCACGACCTGATGCTGCGGACGGCCCGCGCGCTCTCGCGCAACGAGCGAGGGCAACGGGCGGTCGCGCTCTGCAAGGAGCTCTTCGTCGAGCCCTCCCTCGAACCGACGGTCCTTCAGGAGATCGCCGAGATCGCCCACGACGAGGACGACAAAGATCTGCACCGCTACGCTCTCCAGCTTCTCGCGCAGGTGGGTGACGCCGAGGTGCGAAAGGCGGCCCTCGAGCGCCTGGGCGACTTCCAGTTCACCCAGCTCGGCGACCGGCAAGCCGCGGCGGAGTCCTGGCGCCCGGCAGCCGCGCACATGTACGACGGCACCCCCGCCGAAAAGGAGCACGCGCAGCAGCTCTACGAGCGCGTCCTCGAGGCCCTCCCGGACGATCGTGACGCCGCGCAGCGGCTCGCCGAGCTCTACGCGCAGTCGGACGACTGGACGAAGCTTCCGGAGGTCCTTCGCGTCCTGCTCCGGACCGACGGCGACGCGGAGGCATGCGTCGCGCTGCTCTTGCCTCTCGAGAAGAGCGCGATCGAGGCGGGCGAGGTCGGCCCGTTCGTGTCCCTCCTCGAGGAGGTCGTCGGACGCCTCGGCTCCGGGCCATCCAAGTCCTCGATTGCGCTCAAGCGGGCGCGGGCTCGGGCGCTCGGCTCGGATACGGCCCGTTCTGCCGAAACGTCCGCCGCCTACCGCGAGATCATCGAGTCCTCGGGCAGCGACGAGGACGTCCGCGCCTTCGAGGCCTTCGTCGAGTCGCGCCCCAACGCCGAGGAAAGACACCAGGAGCGCCGGTGGCTTTACGAGCGGCGCGTGACGCACGGAGCCCGCGCGGCCGAGGTGCTCCTCGAGTGGGCCCGCGCCGAGGAAGAGGTGGGCGCGTCCGAGGCCGCGATCGCGTTGTACGTCCGGCTGTCCGAGCTTGCGCCCGGCCAGCGCGAGGGCCTCGAGGCGCTCTGCCGCCTCAAGCTCCATACGGGGGACTTCGAAGGGGGGCTCGCCGCGCTGCGCTCGCTCCGGGAGACGGGCAACGACACGGAGCGACGGGCGGTGACGTTGCAGATGGCGCGCGTCCTACTCGAAGACCTCGGTCGTCCGGCCGAAGCCGCCGTGGCGCTCGCTCCACTACTCGACGTCACTCCGCCCGTCCCGGCCGTGCGCCAGATGATGAAGCGAACTCTCGCGGATCCTTCGGCGAGGACGCAGGTCGCCGAGCACATCGAACAGCTCGCGCAGGGCGAGGACCCGGCCGCCGCGCGCAGGGTGTTCCAGTTCCTGATCGAGGCGCGACACGAGACGGCGTCGATGACGGAAGCGCGCCAGCGATGGTTCGAGCGGCTGGTGGAGCTGTCTGCGGGGGATCGGCGGGCGACGCTCACGGTCGCCCTGCAGGGGGCCGTCGAGCGGCCCGAGGCGACGGCCCTCTGGGAGCACGCCGAACGCATCGTCCGCGAGTCCAAGCAGCCCGACATGGCGTCCAGGGTGTCGAAGGCTTACTTCGACGTCCTCATCGAGCGAACGGCCGAACCCGCAGTCGCCGAGGCCGTTGCCCGGCGGATGATCGCCTTCTCCGCCGAATGCGGCCTCCCCGATTCGCCGCAGCTCGTCGAGGCGCTGCAGAAGTTGCTGGAGGTGTCCCCCGGAGCGCGCTGGGCGCTCGATCGCGTCAAGCTGGTCCTCGGCTCGCAGGCTCGATGGGACGAGCTCTTTCGCCTCTACGACGGCGCCATTGCCGCCACGACCAGTGACGACGATCGCGGCCAGCTGCTCGACGAAGCAGCGTGCGCCGCGAAGGATCTCGCGAGCCAGCCCGAGCGAGCGATCCCCTACCTCGAGTGCATCCACGCGATGCGACCCGACGACGCGACCGCGGCGGCGGCCCTGGAGCGCCTCTACGAGCGGCAAGGCAGGACTCGCGCGCTGCTCGATCTGCTGGGAGAGCGCCTCGACAAGGCGTCGGGGTTCAAGCGCCGCGAGCTACTGGACCGGATCGCGTGCCTCTGGATGGACGTCGGAGACGTGGGGCAAGCCTTCGACGTCGTCAAGCGCATGATGGGCGAGGGCGCCGGCGTGGCCGACCTGACGGGTCTGCTCGAGCGCATCGCTGCGGATCCGACGCCGGCCCCCGATGTCGCCGGGGGAGTCGTCGTGGATCCTGCCGTCGAGAACAGGCGGCGCGCGGTAGACCTCTTGCGCGCGCATTACCAGGATCTCGGGGCGACGGAAGACGTCGTCCGCATGACCGTCAGGCAGCTCTCGCTGGCGGAGGGCGCGGTGCAGCGCTCCAAGTCCGTGCGCGAGCTCATCGACGTGTGCCGGCGAAGCCGCTCGGCGTTCGAGCCTCGCCGCCGGAGAGAGCTGCTCCGCGAAGGTGCAAGCCTCTGCGCCGAGCGACTCGCGGACCGCGAGGGCGCGATCCGCCTGTACGCCGACCTCTTCGAGGAGAACGCCGGCGACGAAGTCGCGACGGGCGCGGTCGACGCCTATGCAGCCTTGCTGGCGACGGCGGGTGACCACTCGAAGCTGGCGCGCTTCTGGGAGGCGCAGGGCCGCAGTCACGCCGAGGCGAAGAACGTGTCGATGCAGCGCGCGTGCTGGGAGCGCGCGGCCCGCCTCTGGGAGGAGCAAGGGGCCCGATCGGATGCGATCGCCGCCTACGGACAGGCGGCCGCCCTCGACTCGCACGAGGCTTTCGAGGGGCTCGCCAGGATTCACCGGAGTGGCGGCGAGTGGGCGGCGGCCGCCGAGGCTCTCGAATGGCTCGGCGCGCACTCGCCGCCCGCGACGCGAGGGCTCCGCGCGCTGGAGGTCGCCGAGGCTTACGTATCGCTCGGCGAGAGAGATCGCGCGAGGGCTCGCCTGGAGCAAGCGCTCGAGGCCGGGGTCGAGCCGGAGCGAGCCGAGCAGATCTCGGACACGTTGGTCGCCCTCTACCGGAAGGACGGCGCCTATCGACCCCTCGCTCAGCGGCTGGTCCTCGTCGCGGGCGGCACGCGCGATCCCGACAAGAAGCTCGCCCTCTTTCTCGAGGCTGCGGACCTTCTCCGTTCGAAGGCGGACTTGCCAGCGGAGGCGGCGGCTCTCCTCGAGAAGGCCGTCATGCTCCGTCCCAGCGACGGGGCCCTCCGGCCGCAACTCGCTGACGTGCTGGAGTCCCTCGAGCGCTGGGATCGCGTGGCGGAGGTGCTGAAAGACCAGATCGGATGGTTCGGCAATCAGCGGACCCGCGAGCGGGCACTGACCCACCACAGACTAGCGACCGCACTGCTCCGCGCGAGCAGGCAGAAGGAAGCGCTGGCCGAGCTTCGTCTCGCCGCGGAGATGCTTCCCGCCCACCCTGGCGTCCTTCATCACCTGGCCCGAGCCGCCCTGGGCGCGGGCGAGCTCGAGCTGGCCGAGGGTACGTACCGCGCTCTCCTGCTCGCGTTGCATCACCCGACGGACGACGCCGGTGCTCCAGCGCCCCACCGCGCGGAGGTCTTCCTCGATCTCAGCGAGATCGCCCTCCAGCACGGCGACGCCCTCCGCGCGGCGGACCTCGTCGACTCGGCGGTCGACGTCGCGCTCGAGAGCGGCGATCGCCCGGAGCGCTTCGAACCCGTCCTGGGTGTGCGCGGCCGATACGACCTTCTCGCCCGCGCGATCGAGAGGCGGGTCGATCGCGCGTCGACGCTCGAAGCTCGCGCCACGGCGCTGGGAGATCTCGTCGACACCTGGGCCAAGCACATGGGTCGCGGGGACGAGCTTCGCGCCCGCGTCGCTCGCCATGCCGAGAGGATCGGCCGAGAGCTGGAGCAGGAGGGCACGACCGACGCCGTGGCATGGGCGGCACTCGCGTCCGTCCACGCCTCCCTCGGGGACGAAGCGGCCAGCGCGGCGGCCAACCGGCGCCTCGGGGCCGTCCTCGAGTCGGCGATCTCGAAGGCGACCCCCGGCACCGAGCGCGCGCGCCTCCGCGTGAGCTTCGCCAAGGCGACGCTGGGGGATGCGTCGCAGATCGACCGCACGATCGCGATGCTGTCGGCTGCGCTGGAGGATGAGCCGGCGAACGACGAAGCCGTGGAGCTGCTTTCCGATGCGCTCACGGGCGCCGGGCGGATCGACGAAGCGCGCCAGGCGCTCGAGAAGCTGCTCGCGAAGAGCCCGGCGCACGCCGGAGCCCTCGAGAAAGTCGCATCCCTCGCCGCGGCCGCGTCCGAATGGGACGCCGCCGTCGACGCGTATCGCAGGCTTCTCCCGGGCGTCCTCGAGGCCGGCAAGGCTACGCGGATCGCCCTGGCAATGGCCGAGGCGTGCGACCGAGCCGGCAAGCCCGACGAAGCGCGCGACGCGCTCGAACGGGCGCTCGGGCTTGCCCCGCAGAGTCTCGAGCTCACCGAACGGCTGACGCAGATCTGCGAGCGCACGGGGGACTGGGCGCGGCTGACCCACCTATGGGTGGCTCAGGCAGAGAAGCAGGGAACCCCGGCCGCGAGCGCCCAGCTGCTGGTCCGAGGTGGGGTGCTCCTTCTCGAGAAGGGCCGCGTCCCGGCCGAGGCCTTGCACCTGGCGGAGCTCGCCCGGGCGGCCAGCGGGGAGAGCGTCGAGGCTGCCCTGCTGTGGGCGCAGGCGCAGGTGGCGCTGGGACGCCCGCGAGAAGCCCTCTCGGCCCTGGAAGACGTGATCCATCGCAGCCGCGGCAAGCGAACGCCGCTCGTCGCGCGCGTTTGCTTCGTGGCCGCCAACGCCCACCTCGCTCTCGACGAGCTCGTGGAAGCGCACGATCTGCTCAAGACCGCCTTCGGGATGGATGCGCGAAACGGCGAACTCGCGATGCTCCTCGCTCTCGTGTCCCTCGATCTCGACGACGAGCGAACCGCCGACCGCGCCCTCTTCGCCATCACGGGAGCGGCGGCGCGGACGGACGCGGACCGATGCGCGCAGGCCACCGCCTTCTATCACCTCGCGGCGGGAGCGTACGCGAAGGGCGACGGCGGAAAGGCGAGGCGACTCGTGGCCAAGGCCCTCGCATCGGAACCGGGCCACACGGCGTCCCGGGCGCTGCTCGAGAAGCTCGACGCGAACGGCAGCGCCGTAGTGAAGCGGGGCTCTCTCGGCCCTCCGTCCCCGGTCGCCGTCCCGCCTTTGCAGCGGACGCGACTACCGGGCGAGGGCGCCGCCTGAAACCACCCGCTCGCAAACGGCGTCCGTGAAGCGATCGGTACTCGCCGTTCCCCCCAGGTCCGCCGTTCGTACGTCGCCCTTCGCGTACACGTCGAGGAGCGCCCTCTCGATCCTGACGCCTGCGGCCCCTTCTCCGATGTGATGCAGCATCATGACCGCGCTCTGGATGAGGGCCGTCGGGTTCGCGATGTTCTGACCTGCGATGTCCGGCGCGCTTCCGTGCACCGCCTCGAACACCGCCCCGCTCGCGCCGATGTTCGCGCCCGGCACGATCCCGAGACCGCCGACCAGACCTGCTCCCAGGTCGCTCAGGATGTCGCCGTAGAGATTCCCCGTCACGATGACGTCGAGGCGGTTCGCGCTCCGCACCATCTGCATCGCGCACGCGTCGACGATGGCCTCGGCGGGCTCGATGCGGGGGTGCTCGAGCGCCGTCCGCCGGAACGTCTCGAGCATCAGGCCGTCCGACAGCTTCATGATGTTCGCCTTGTGGACGCACGTGACGCGCTTTCGGCCCAGGCGCTCGGCGTAATCGAACGCGTACTTGCAGATGCGGGAGCACCCCTTCTCGGTGATGAGCTTGATGCTCTGCGCGATGCCGGGCAGGATCATGAGCTCGAGACCGGCGTAGAGGTCCTCGGTATTTTCGCGAACGATGACGATGTCGGTCCCCTCGAAGCGAGGCTCGACCCCGGGGAGGGAGCGTACCGGCCTCACGTTTGCGTAGAGGTCCAGCGCCTGCCGAAGGGTCACGTTGACCGAACGAAACCCCTTGCCGATCGGCGTCCCGATCGGTCCCTTGAGGGCAACGCGGTTCTGTCGGATGGACTCGAGGACGTCGTCGGGAAGGACGGTGCCGCGCTTCTCGGCGACGGCGGCCCCCGCCTCGTGGATGTCCCACTCGATCTGCACACCGGCGGCCTCGAGCACGCGTCGCGTCGCGGTGGCGACCTCCGGACCGATGCCGTCGCCGGGGATGAGCGTGATCTTATGGCGACCCATCGCCTCCGCCGTCGCCCGCAGTCGCGGACTGGCAGTCGAGCTCGTTGTATTCGACGACGTCGTACGAGCCGGCGTCGTCCGTCTTCGTCTCCACGTAGGCGATGGCCCATCTGGCGCTCGTCGCGCCGATCGAGATGGGTGCTGCGGACGCGCTCGCAAAGTCATCCAGATTCTGGAGGAGGTTGTTCGCACCCATCTGTTGACCCCGGACCTTACCCGTCGAGTCTACCCAAACCATGTTGAGGCCGTTCATCACGATGCCCGTCGTGCCGTTCTTGAGCCCGGCGCCCAGCAACATGATGTTGTCGTTGACCCAGACCGAGGCGGTGCCCGTGCCGACGGGCGTGGCGTAGACGCTCGTGGAGATATCGACCTTCGACAGGTCGGTCGACGTCCACGTGGCAAGGTCGGACGCACCGGCGTCGGGCGCGGTAAACGGGATGGTCCCCGCGCGGAACGTGACGGAAGTGGTGAACCCGTTGTCGGTGGTCGTCTCCTCGTACAGGACGTCCGCCGAAGGGTTCGCCGTGTCCGCAACGTTCTGGTCGATGGCAAAGATGAACGACGGATTCGGGGACTCGATGGTCCGCCTCGTGGGCGCCGCGGTGAACTGAGCCGTGTCGGGCACCGTCCACGTCGACAAGCCTGGCGAAGATTCATCCGTCGACGACTCGTCGTTCTGGTCGAAGATGTAGACGTTGCCATTTGCCTGGAACATGTCGGGACGGCCCACGTCGTCCTCGAGCGAGCTCGTGGCGACCGAAGTCAGCCCCGTGGAGGTCAGCGGAGCGGTCGACGTGGCAATGCCGACTCCGAGGGAGTACGTCATCATGACGGGCGGCAGGGTGATCGCCATGAACATCTCCGCCGTCGAGAGAGGGAGAAATGCGATATCGTTCTTGCTCGGCGCCTGGAGAGTTTCCTCGTATATGGGAAATGCGGCCGGTATCGGCCCGGAAGCGGGCATCGTGTCAGGGAGCGAGTACGCGTAGTTCGTCCCGGTCCCGTCGGTCGGCAGCTCGAACGTCATGATCGAGAGGAACGGGGCCATCGAGCTCGGACCCCGATGGGAGGTCGTGAAAGACTGGCTGCTCGTCGGCGCATTCAGGAGCGTGACCGCGGGCGGCGTCTGGGAGGGGTCGACCGTGTAGACGGTGAAGGGGGGGAGTCCCGCGCCTTTGGTGGCGACGATTCGTATCTGTCCGGCCTGCTGACCCGTAAGCGGGAATACGCGGATATTGCCGTCGATCTGACGACTCCCGGCCGACAGTGTCTCGAGCACGAGGGGACTCGAGTAACGCCAGGTGGTGCACGGCATGGGGCCGGCGGCAGCGTCCGACGAAACGTCGCCCGCGGCGTCCGCAATCGTCGTCGTCTCCGGCTGCGACGAATCCTGCGGGCCGGGCCCGTCGGCCGCCTGCGTCGCGTCGAACCCGCCGTCTCCGACGCCCCCGTCACTGGCCGCGCCGACGTTGCTCGACGTGTAGTCGCCCAGCAAGGACGTGCACCCCGCGACCGCGCCGCACGCTCCCCCAACGATTGCTATCCGGAGGTTCATCGGGCCCGCACGTTAGCACCGTGCCCGCAAAAAAACTGCGGGCGCGCCGGCGGGCGAGGGTCTTAGGATGATACGCCTATGCGCAATCACACCATCGGGCTGCTCGGACTCGTCACCCTCTACGGAACCGCGGCCTATACCGTGGCGTGCGGCGGGGGCTCGAACAAAGGCGCTGGCGGGACGGACGCCGGTTCCACCGGGGACGATGCGACGTTGCTGCCGCCGGACTCCTCCACGGTGGGCAACGACACGGGAACGACTGGTGACTCCGCGAGCAGTGACACGGGACCCAATGGCGACTCCGCCGGCGGCGATGCCGGATCGAGCGACGCCGACGCGGCACCTGCCGCGAACGATGCCTCCGACGCAAGCGGCGAGGCCGCAGCCGCATGCAACCCGTCGCAGCCATTCTCGTTCACCGGGGAGATCACGTCAGTCGACGTCGCGGACGCGGCCGCGATAACCGCGCGTGGCGCGAGACTCTCTGCCGATTTTTCGACCGTGTACTTCGGGTGGAACAACGTCCTCTACAGCGGCACCGGCACCCAGACGCTGACCGTCAATGCGATGTTCACGGGTCTCGCGCAGATTCCTGTTCTCACACAGACGACCGACGGGGCGACGCTCGCGCAGGGCGACCCGACGGTCACTCCCGACGGCATGACCATCTACTACGGGAACAATAACGAAGTCTGGTCCGCGGCACGTGCGAGCTCGTCGTCCGCTTGGGCGACGCCGCAGGCCGTCACGGCGCTGGCCTCCGCGAACGACACGGTCAATCCGTACGTCCAGGGCGACGGGAGCTATCTCTACTTCGCGTCCGCTCGCACCAAGCCATCGGCAGACGCGGGAGCGGATGCAGCGGCCGACGCCGGGCCCTTCAATCTCGGTGAGAACGACATCTATCGGATACCCCTGACGGCCGACGTGCCGAGCGGGCCCATCGAGCACGTCGCCGAGATCAGCACGCCAGGCGACGACCTGGCCCCTGTCGTCACGCCGGACGGGAAGACCATCTACTTCTCACGCGCCGAGGGTGCCGACGGCGGAGCGATCGCAAACCGGCAGATCTGGACCGCGACGCGCACCACGGTGCCCGGCTCGTTCGGCACGCCATCCATCGTCGTCGAGCTGGAACACGATACGGCGGCGAGCGACGCGACCTGGGTCTCGCCGGACAACTGCACGCTCTACTTCGCGAGCTATCGCGACACCGACAACAGCGGAGGCGAGCGAATGTGGGTGGCCGTTCGCGGCCACTAGGAGCCCCCTCTCAGTCCTCGCGAAGCCCAAGCGTCGCCTCGATGACGTCGCTCATCGAGAGGATGCCCACCATCTTCGTCGCGTTGCGATCCCCCTCGACGACGACCAGCCGGTGCAGTTGATTCTTGGTCATCAACGTCACCGCATCGTCCAGCGCAGTCTCGGGGGTGCACGTGACGACGCCTTTGGTCATCACCTGGGCGGCCTGGAGGGCCCTCGCGGCATCCGGTGAGCGCCCCTGACGGGCGAGGACGAGGTCCGTTCGGGACACGACCCCGACGGGCGCCTCCGAGTCGTCGACGACGACGACGGCATGAATCCCGCGCGCGCCGAGTAGCCGCACGATGTCCTCGACCTTGGAATCGCGCGCGCACGAAATGACGCGCCTCTGCATGATGGCGCTGACGGGCGTGGCATCCAGCACGGCGCCGGAGAAGACCTCGTCCTCGACCACGTCGTCCCCGTAAGGCAACGTCGGGCTGCTCGCGGGCGCGACGGCGGGGGGCGGCATGCTGCGCGTGGGCACGACCACCTGCCTCTTGCCTCCCGCCCGGTCCGAGATTCCGAGCCCGAGCTCGGGCGACCCGACGAGCACGGCCATGTTCCCGTGCGGATGTTTGTTCTCGTACATGAGCTGATGCGCTAGCGGGATCTCGCTGAATTGAAACGCGCGCGACAGGCAAGGGTCGACGCGCCCCTCGAGAACGAGGTTGTTCATCCCCTGCGACTGTTCGTCGTTGGCAAAGTGCGATCCTTGGAGTCGCTTCTGCCGCATCCACAGATATCGCAGGTCGACGGTCGCGTTGTAGCCCGTCGTTCCGGCGCAGATGACGACCATGCCTCCGGTCTCGCACGTGAAAATCGACGTCGGGATCGTCGTCTCGCCCGGGTGCTCGAAGACGAGGTTCGGGCTCCGCTTGTCGCCGACGGCGTCCCAGATCGCCTTGCCGAACTTGCGCACGCCTTTCAGCCAGTTCCCGTAGCCGACCGTGTCCTTCCAGTGCGGGAGCATCCCCCAGTGGTCGAAGTCGTTGCGGTTGATGCAGCCCTTCGCCCCCAGGTCGACGCAGTACTGGTACTTGTCCTTGCTCGAAACGACCGCGACGGGTGTGGCGCGGTGGGCCTTCGCGATCTGGATGGCCATCGATCCGAGGCCGCCGGCGCCCCCCCACACGAGGACGACGTCGTCCGCCTTCAATCGGTTGGGCGCCCAGCCGAGGAGCATCCGGTACGCGGTGGCGCCGACGAGGGTGTATGCCGCAGATGCCTCCCAGGTGAGGTGCTTGGGCCGGGGCATGCACTGATGCGCCTGCACCTTGGTGAACTGGGCGAAGCTTCCCCAGTTCGACTCGTAGCCCCATATCCTGAAGGTCGGCGAGTACATCGGGTCGACGCCCGCCTTCACCTGAGGACAATCGCGGCTCCACATGCCGCAATGGATGACGACCTCGTCGCCCTCTCTCGGCCAGGCGACGTCCTTGCCGACCTTGTAGACGATGCCCGAGGCGTCGCTCCCGCCGACGTGGAAGTCTTCCTTCTCGCCCGCCTTCTGGCGCGCCGTGATGACGTCGATCGGGACGCCGAGCGACGCCCATACGTTGTTGTAGTTCACGCCCGCCGCCATTACGTAGACCAGCACCTCGTCGTCGGCGATCTCCGGCGTTTCGACGACCTCGAGTCGGAAGCTCTCCATCGGTGGGCCGAACCGCTCTTTTCGCACTGTGAACGCGTGCATCTTGGGCGGAACATGGCCAAGCGGCGGCGCTTCGGCGACGGCGTACAGATCCTTCTTCACGTGCGTTCTCCTTCCGGGCTTCCGTAGAGCGACAGGATTCGCTTGCGCAGCTCTTCGTGACGCGTGAGCGGAGGGACGCGCTCGCGCAAAAGCTCCTTTATCAGACCATCGCCGCCCCCGAGGCGCTCGATCCCGTGTACGCCGAATTCCTCGCGAAGCCGCTTCAGTATCCAGCGCGCCTGGTGCCGCCGGCGACGGTCGCCGAGCTGCCCTCCAGCGTCGAGCCACGCCCGGTGAGCGTCGAACCCTCGCGCAAGCTCCGCCACACCGGTGCCCGTCGTAGCGCTGACCAGCGTCACGTTGGCAGCCCATTCGCCCTCGGGCTTCCGCGGGATGGCTCCCTTGAGCTCTCGCGCCGTTCGCTCCGCGAGCACGCCGAGGTCGGCCTTGCTGACGACAAAGAGGTCCGGGACTTCCATGATGCCCGATTTCAGGAACTGGACAGCGTCGCCCGAGGCGGGCTGGACGACACAGCAAGTCGTATCGGCGAGCTCGGCGACGTCGACCTCGGACTGCCCGATCCCGACCGTCTCGACGACCACGACGTCGAACGCCGCGAGCATCACGAGGCTCATCGGCCCTGCCTCCGGACTGAGCCCGCCGAGCTCGCCGCGGGAGGCGAGCGACCGGATGAACACGGCGTCGTCGTCGGGCCGCAACATCCGAATGCGATCTCCGAGCAGCGCGCCCCCCGTCCGGGGACTCGAGGGGTCGACCGCGAGGACTCCCACGGTGCGACCGGCCTCTCGCCACACGCCGATGAGCGCTGACGACAGCGAAGACTTGCCCGACCCGGGCGGCCCGGTGATGCCGATGACGTGCGCTCCGGATGAAGGCCGCGCCGCGAGACGGTTCATCAGGACGGACGCGCGCACGCGCGCCTCCTGACGCCTGTCGTCGAGCAGGTTGAGCGCCGCCGCGATCGCGCCTCGATCGCGCAGCGCCACGGCATCGGCGAGCGCTGCGGGATCCGGCCAGTACGCCGGAGCCTCGGGGATCATGCGAGGAGTCCGAAGGACGACAGACCCTGCGCCGCCCGCACCACGTCGACGAGCTCGCCGATGATGCGATTAAGGTCGGCGTCTTTGGGCGTATAGACCGCCGCGACGCCCATCGTCCGGAGGGCCGACACGTCCTCGGCGGGGATGATGCCGCCGACGACGACCGGAGTCGCCTTCAAGCCGCGAGCGCGCATCTCGTCCATGATCTCCCGGACCAGATCCATGTGACTACCGGAGAGCACGGAGAGGCCGACGACGTGCACGCCTTCCTCGAGGGCCGCGGTGGCGATCTGTTGGGGGGTGAGACGGATGCCGTCGTAGACCACCTCGAAGCCCGCATCGCGTGCCTTGACGGCGATCTGCTCGGCGCCGTTGCTGTGACCGTCGAGCCCCGGCTTTCCGACGAGCATCTTGAGAGGGCGGCCGAGGTCCTGGCCAGTCTTCCTGACGCGCTCGACGAGCGCCTGCTCGCGATCCTTCACGCCGGGCACGCTCGTCGATATGTCGATCCCCGTGGGAGCGCGGTACTCGCCGAAGATCTTGCGCAGGACATCGCCCCACTCTCCCGTCGTCACCCCCGCGTGAGCGCAACGGATGCTGGCGGGCATGATGTTCTCGGTCGAGCGCGCCGCGTCGGTGAGGTCGCGCAGGGCGGCAGCCACGTCATCGGAGATGCGCCTCGCGCGAAACGCCCGCAGCCGCTCGATCTGCTCGCGCTCGGCGAGATGGTCGACCTTCAGGAACGCGCTCTCCGCACGACCGGTCAGCGGTGACTCGGCGGTCTCCTGGAAGCGGTTGACGCCGACGATGGTGATGTCGCCACGCTCGATCGCGCGAAGCCTCTCCATGTGGCTGCGCACGAGCTCGCGCTTGACGTAGCCGCTCTCGACGGCCGCTATCATCCCGCCCATCTGCTCGACACGCTCGAGCTCCACGCGGGCCCCTTGCAAGAGGGCGTCCGTCTTGGCGGCGATGACCGGCGAACCGTTGAAGATGTCCCCGTACTCGAGCAGATCGGTCTCGTGCGCGATGACTTGCTGGATCCGCAGCGCCCACTGCTGGTCCCACGGGCGAGGCAATCCGAGGGCCTCGTTCCACGCCGGCAGCTGCACCGCACGCGCGCGCGCGTCCTTCGAGAGAACGACCGCGAGCATCTCGATGACGATCCGCTGCACGTTGTTCTCGGGCTGCGCCTCGGTGAGGCCCAGCGAGTTGACCTGCACGCCGTATCGAAAGCGTCGCAGTTTAGGGTCCTGGACGCCGTAGCGCGTCTCCATCAGCTCGTCCCAGAGCCGGGTGAACGCGCGCATCTTGCAGCACTCCTCGACGAAGCGGATGCCTGCGTTGACGAAGAACGAGATGCGGCCGACGACCTCCGCAAAGTCGCCCGGAGCCACCTGCCCCGCGGCTTTCGTCGCGTCGAGCACGGCGAGCCCGGACGCAGCGGCGTACGCGATCTCCTGCACCGGGGTCGCGCCGGCCTCTTGCAGGTGATAGCTGCAAACGTTGGTCGGATTGAACTCGGGGATCTCCCTGGACGTCCACGCGACCATGTCGGTCGTCAGGCGCATCGAGGGGGCCGGGGGGAAGATGTACGTCCCGCGCGAGAGGTACTCCTTGAGGATGTCGTTCTGCGTCGTGCCTCGGAGGGCCTTGCGCTCGACGCCCTGCCTGTCGGCGACCGCAACGTAGAGCGCCAGAAGCCAGGCGGCCGTCGCGTTGATGGTCATCGAGGTGTTCATCTCGCCGAGGGGGATTGCTTCGAGGAGGGCCACCATGTCCTCGACGCTCGCGATGGGGACGCCCACCTTCCCCACCTCGCCGCGCGCCAGCGGATGGTCCGCGTCGTAGCCGGTCTGAGTCGGAAGGTCGAAGGCGATCGAGAGGCCCGTCTGCCCCTTGGCGAGGTTGGTGCGGTAAAGGTCGTTCGACTGGCGCGCGGACGAGTGCCCCGAGTAGGTGCGCATCAACCACGGCGGGGCCTTCTTCTTCACGTCGGACATGGCGTCATCCTCGGCGGGGCCGGCGCTTGAGGAGCAGGCGGCGCTCGATCTCGAAGATCTTGGCGGGGATCTTTTCCTTTCCCCTGTCCTTCTTGTCGTTCTCTTTGACGAAGAGGTCCTCGCCGTGGGTTTCGACCGCCGCCTTGACGGAGATCCCCTTCACGCCGACGAGCTGAAACGTGACGATACCGAGCGCCTCGACGGCCGCCCACGGCGCCGGCTCGCTGGACAGCACGCGCGACACCGCCGCGATCGTGTCCCCCGCCACGGCGGGCTGCGTGTGGTACCCCTCGGTGAATCCGAGCTCCCACACGGCGTTCTCGCTCACGTCGCGGCTCGCGAGCCCCTCGAGCCACGCGAACACGAGGCCGCCGTAGACGATGGGCTCGCCGCTCATCGCCCCCGAGAGGCTCTGGCTGTAGACGCGGTCGAAGTGGAGGGGATGCGTGTTGCCGACCTTGTACGTGAGCGCGACGTGCTCGTCGGTGATCGTCCGCCCGTTGGCGTGGACGACGATGTCGCCGGGCTCGAAGTCCTCGAAGTACGTGTTCGATCCAGTGACAGACGGGTCGACGGCATCGAAGCGAAGGGGCCCGAGGTCGACGGCGGGGTCGTCGCTCCACGGAAACACCGCCTGGCGAATCTCCGTGCTCGCGGGTGCGCTCGGCGGCGCGGGGCTCGGGCCCACCATGATCTTCCGCTCGTATTGCAGAACGACCTCGTCGCGCTGATTCACGCCGAGCGTCTGGACGCGGACGATGCCGGGCTTGCCCCCTCCCCGATCGTGACGACTTGCGACGCGAGTCATCGAGCGCAGCGTGTCACCGGGAAGGACCGGACGCAGGAACTGCGCCCCGTAGTAACCGAGGTTCGCGACGGCCTTCTCTGAGTCGTTCTGGACGCCGAGAGCGAGGACGACGTTGAAGACCATCTGCGGGCTCGCCGGCGACGCGGGGAACCCGTGCGCCTTCGCGAACTCGGTGTCGAGATAGAGAGGATTACACTGCATGAAGGTGCGCGCGAAGTCGAGCATCGCGGCGGCCTCGAACGTGAACCCGCGCGGGTGCACGAACACCTGCCCGGGAACGAACGCCTCCAGATAGCGGCCGTACTGAGGCGCGCGGACGCGGTCGAGCTGGACGGGCGCGCCGGGGGCGATCTCCTTCTGCGCCCCGGACGAGAATGTCACGCGGTTCGACATCTATCCCTCGATCTCCACCTTCTCGGCCCGATCCACCAGCGCACGGGCGACCACCTTGAGCGCTAACGTCTCCTCCGCTCCCTCGAAGATCGACAGGACGCGCGAGTCGACGAAGTAGCGGCTGACCGCGCTCTCCTCCGCATACCCCATACCCCCGTGGATCTGCAGCGCCTCGTTGCAGACCTGCAGCGCTGCGCGGCACGCGTAGAGCTTCACGAGGCTGGCCTCCATCTCGCCCTTGCCCTCGTCCATGAGGCGGCCGACGCCGTAGGTGAACTGCCGGCAAACGGCGATCGACGTCGCCATGCGGGCGAGCTTGGCCTTCGTCAGCGCGTACTCGCCGATGGGCTTTCGGAAGACCTTGCGCTCTCGCGCGTAGGCGACGGCACGCTCGAGGGCGGCAGACATCAGGCCGATGGCCCGTGCCGCGGTCTGGATGCGCCCGCCCGAGAAGCCCGCCATCGTGAAGTAGAAGCCCTTCCCCTCCCCGGCCGGACCCCCGAGCAGGTTTTCGTCGGGGACGAAAAAGCCCTCGAAGAACGTCTCGTACGAGTGCATGCCGCGGTAGCCGATCGTCGCGATCGCGCGCCCGCTCACCTTGCCGCCGCCCGGCTGCGTGAACTCGAAGTCGCGCCCGTCGAACGACGGCTTCTCCGCGAGAAGGAGGGACAGCCCTCGGTGCCCGAGCGAGGCGTCGGGGTTGGTGCGCGCGAGGACGAGCATCACGTGCGCCTTGCCGTTGAACGTGCACCAGGTCTTCGCTCCGTCGAGCAGCCATCCGCCCTGAGTGCGGCTGGCGCGGAGCTTCATGCTGGCCACGTCGGAGCCATAGTCCGGTTCCGTCACCGCGATGGCGTTGAGGATCTCGCCGGAGGCCAGGCGAGGCAGGAAGCGCTGCTTCTGCTCCTCGGTGCCGCCCTTGAGTAGCGCTCTCGACAAGATCTCGGGACGCGTGATGAGGCTACCCGCCGCCCCGAGCGAGCCGCGCGAGAGCTCCTCGGTGACGACGATCATGCCCAGGTTGTCGTCGCGATCGTCGGGCTGCAGGCCACCGTACCGCTCGGGGATCGACAGGCCGAATCCGCCGAGCTCGGCCAGCGGCTTCAGGATCGCGTCGGGTATGAGCAGATCGTGTCGGTGAATCTCCTCCGCGAGGGGCTGGACGACGGCGGACGCGAACTTCCGGAACGTGCCGCGCATCATCTCGTGCTGTTCGTCGAGGAGATAGGCCCCGGTCGTCCCGGTCTCGAGCACGATGGCGCCGAGGGACTCGATGAAGCGAGACGCGAGGCATTCGCCGGCCAGCGCCCGGACCGCGTCGTGATCGAGCGCCGTGGAGACCTCTTTCGCCGTGAGCCCATAGTCCGCGACCCTCGCGCCGACGCGGCCCCGCAGCGCGTGGAGCGACTCCGCGGCGAAGAGCCGCGCGAACCGTGCCTCCACGTCTCCCGCCCCGGACTCTGCGGCCCGTTTCGCGTACCGGATTGCGAAGCTCGCGGCGGTCAGCTCGGCGAAGCCGAGCGCCATGTCGAAGGAGACGATCTGCGCCTCGTCGAGCTTGGAAGGCGACACCCGGCCCGCCTCGACGCTCCGCTCGCGGAGCAGCCATGCGGTGCGCTCGAGGAGATTCCGACCGCGGGCAAGCGCCGTCTCCGCCCGAGCCAGATCCTCGGCCGCCTGCTTCGTGTCGAACACCATGCTCCTCTCCGTCTTCGCCGCCGCGGCGGCGCCGTCTCTCAGCCGCCGAGCTCGACCGCCTCGTCCTTGGAGATGACGCCGAGCTCGAGCCCCTTCGCGGTGCCCAGGTGCCCGCGCGCGATGGCCTTGCGGACCTTCCAGCGCGCGTGGCGATCCGTCGCGCGGTCGCTCATGACGCCGTTGATGATGGTTGCGCCGACTTCGGCGTCGACGGCCTTCGTGTAGGCCTCTATCTTCGCGAGCTCTTCGCGGAACTCCTCCTCCGTGAACGCGAGGCGATAGGCGAGGCGCACGCAGAAGAGCTGGAGCGGGTGGCCGACCCATTTGCCGTCCATGCCGAGCTTCTGCCCGTGTACGGCGTCGTCGAAGACCTCCTTCAAACGGCCAAGGATGTGTTTCTTGTTGTCCGCCGGAGACAGCGATGCATTCTGGACGGGGTAGTTGACCGTCATGTTGTCTATCGACGGCACCCCGACACCGCCCGCCATGTTGACGATCGTCATTCGCACCCAGTCGCAGACGGGGTGGTCGTTGATGATGTGGGGCAGGCCGATGTCGGCCGAGTAGTCCGCGATGCCCCAAATGATCCCCGCGAGCCGGTGGATCGACGCCTTGACGAGAAGCGGGAGCTGCGCCGCCGCCCAGCCCGACTCGACGAGGAACTCGACCTTTATCTGGTTCTCACGTAGCCCGAGCTTCTTCTCGATCTCACCCAGGATCTCGCTCACGAACGCGAGCTCCTCCGGGTGTTCGGTCTTCGGCCACACGATGCCGTCCACCGGGAACCTCTCCGGCGCCAGCCCCCTGGCCGATTCCGTCAGGACGATGAGGATGTCGCGCAGGCAATAGTCGAGGTTCAGCCCGGACGGCCGGTAGAAGCGCAGAGTGCGACCCCACTTGGCCTCGCGGAAGACCTGAATGGCGTTCGCCCGCCCGCGCTCGACGACGTCGTCACGAAGCGCCTGCGCGTCCTCGCCGTCGACCATGACGAACGGGGCTTGCGGATCGGCGCCAAGCTCGCGCTCGACCTCCTTGTCTTCGACGCGCAGCGTATCGGCGAGCTCCGCGATCGAGATGCCGAACTTCTCGAGGACCTTGGAGGACGACGCGCTCCCCTTCTCGATGGCCTTGGTGACCATCTCGAGGTTGCTCGCGGGCGTCGTGAAGTGGGCCTGCTGCCGGTAAAACCTCAGCGGAAGGTCTGCCGTTTGGCCCTTGCGATTCTCGAGCAGCGCGTGGCGACGAGCCTCCCATTGACTGAGCTTGGCGGCGTACGCATCGAGGTTGAAAGACATGGGCTCGGTCGATCCCTTCACGGGGAACTTATAGTAAGCAGCCGCCAAGCCGCCAAGCCGCCAAGAGAATTCGGGGATTGCCTTTCCTCTCCGTGGCGGCTTGGCGGCGTGGCGGCTCCCCCTCATACTGTCCGCCAAGATGGACCTCCCCGCCGGATTCGCAGCGCCTCCGGCCATCCAGATGCTGCGCTGGGCGCGCCGGCCGTTCGAGCTGCTCGAGGAGGGGCAGGCGCGCTTCGGCGACGCCTTCACGCTGCGTCTGCCGCGCCTGCCGCGCCCGGTCGTCGTGCTCGCCGACCCGGAGGCCGTGAAGGACGTCTTCGGGCTGGGCCCCGACCAGGCGCATGCCGGCAAGGCGAACGTCATCCTAAAGCCACTCCTCGGCGAGCACTCGCTCTTGCTCCTCGATGGCGCGGAGCACATCCGCCAGAGAAAGATGATGCTCCCGGCTTTTCACGGCGAGCGTATGCATGCGTACGGCAGGACGATGCTGGAGATGGCGCACGACGCCATCGACCGGATGGCCATCGGGCGAGCCTTTCCGGTTCACCGTCCGATGCAGTCAGTCACGCTGCAGGTGATTCTTCGCACCGTCTTCGGCGTCGAGCAGGGACCGAGGTTCGCCGAGCTCGCGGACGTATTGACCCGCATGATCGACGCCGGAACGAATCCCGTCCTTCTTCTTCCACACATGCACAAGGACCTCGGTCGCTACAGCCCCTGGGGGCGCTTCGTGCGGCTCCTCGCCCGGTCCAGCGACATCCTCCGCGACGAGATCCGTCGTGGCCGCGAACACGGGACCTCGGGGCGGACCGATGTCCTCGCGATGATGCTCGACGCGCGCGACGAGACGGGCGAAGCGCTGAGCGAGGACGAGGTCCACGACGAGCTCTTGACCCTCCTCGTTGCGGGCCACGAGACGACGGCGACGGCCCTCGCGTGGGCGCTGAGGTGGATCCTGCCGAACCGGTCCCTCGCGACGCGCCTCGAAGAAGAGATCGCGACCGCGGGGGGCGACCCCACGAAGCTCTCGAAGCTCGAGCTGCTCGACGCAACCGTCAGGGAGTCGATGCGGCTGCAGCCGGTCATCCCGAATGTCGCCCGCGTGCTTCAGGAGCCCGCGAAGCTGGGGCGCACGCAGCTACCAGCCGACGCGATCGTCGCGCCTTCCATTTACCTCGTGCACCGGCGGGCGTCGCTCTACCCGGACCCGACGACCTTCCGCCCGGAGCGGTTCCTGGGGGTCAAGCCGGCGGCCTGGGAGTGGCTGCCCTTCGGTGGCGGTCTGCGGCGGTGCATCGGCGCGGCGTTCGCCATCTACGAGATGAAGATGGTTCTCTCCGCGCTACTCGCGCGCGTCCGGATGCGTCTGGCGATCGACACGCTGACCCCGGTAAGGCGGGCGGTGACCATCACCCCCTCGCATGGCTTGCCCGTCGTGGTCACGGCGAAGCGGTCGCGCCAGGCGTGCGAGAGGAGGGCGGCGTAGTGTCTCCCGCGTTCGCCGGGCGTATGGCGGTGGTACGCTTGGGGGCGTGAGAACGCTATCCCCCCTTCCCTGGACCTGCGCCCCCTGGATCCTCGCCGCGCTTGTCGCTGCCGGATGCTCCGGCGGCGGCGGGGGTACCATCCACGGCTCCCCGACCGCCGCCGGTGGAGGGGTGGCCGGTGACTCCGGGAACTCCACCGACGACGCATCGGTCGGCGGGGGCCTGGACGGGGCCGCTCCGGTAGGCGATTCGAGTTCGTCCAGCTCCGACGCGACCAACGCCACTCCTGCCGAGTCTGGGGCAGCCGACGACGCAGGAACCGCCATCCCAGGATGGACGCTCACCTGGTCGGACGAGTTCAACGGCCCTGACGGGTCCGCCGTCGACCCGACGAAATGGAAGCATGACGTCGGCGGAACGGGCTGGGGAAACGACGAGCTCGAGTACTACACGGACGCGACCCAGAACGCCGTCGTGGAGGGGGGCAACCTCGTCATCACGGCGACTAACCAGGGCGCGTCGCAGTACACCTGTTCGTACGGGACCTGCCAGTACACGAGCGCGCGGCTGCTGACGCAGGGGCTCTTCGCGCAGCAGTACGGGCGCTTCGAGGCGCGAGCGCAGATGCCCACGGGCAAGGGGCTCTGGCCGGCCATCTGGATGCTGGGTGACAACATCGACACCGTGAACTGGCCGGCGTGCGGCGAGATCGACTTCATGGAGACGATCGGGACCGACGTCACGACCAACCACGGCAGCCTGCACATGCCGGCGAGTTACGGCCCGACGGGCACCTACACGCTGCCGGGCGCCGCGTCGTTCGCCGATGCCTTTCACACGTTCGCGGTCGAGTGGGAGCCGGGCACCGTGGCCTTTTACGTCGACGACCAGCTCTACGAGACACAGACCTCGGCCGTACCGGCCGGCGATACGTGGGAGTTCGACCACACGTTCTTCCTTCTCATCAACGTCGCGGTCGGAGGGCAATGGCCCGGCTCTCCCGATTCGACGACGACGTTCCCGCAAACGCTGAAGGTCGACTGGGTGCGCGTGTACCAGAAGGACGGGACCGAGCCGTGAGCGAGTCACGCGGGCTTCGCGACGTCACGCCCCGACGTCCGCGAGCCACGCGTCGATCAATCGCCGCGCGATGCTGAGGCGCGGCGGGATCGTGGGCAGCGCGTCGGCGCGGAACCATTGGGCGTCGACGATCTCCCTGGGCTCGATGGCGATCTCGCCTCCCGCCCACTCGGCGTTGAAGCCGACCATCAGCGAGTGGGGAAAGGGCCACGGCTGGCTGCCGAAGTAACGAATGTCCTTCACCTCGAGGCCGACCTCCTCGCGGATCTCGCGCGCCACCGTCTGCTCGAGGCTCTCCCCCACCTCAACGAAGCCGGCGAGCGTGCTGTAGAACGGGACGGGGAAGCGCGAACCCCGCGCGAGGAGGGCCTCCTTGCCGCGGCGCACGAGCATGATCACCGCGGGCGAGATGCGTGGATACGCGAGGAGGCCGCAGGCCGGGCAGCGCATCGCCCGCTCGTCGGTCGCCCGCTGAGTCGGCGTCGCGCAGCGGCCGCAGAACCGGTGGGTGTTTGCCCAGTCCACGAGCTGGTTTGCGATACCGGCGAGCCGAAAGCGCTCCTCACCCAGCGCTCGGTAGTAGCCGCGCAGGCTGAAGGCGTCGACGATCTCGAGCGGCAGGGCGAGCTGCGCGTCTTCGGCCACGGACGCCGCGACGGCGTCCTCCCCGTCGAGCAAGCCAAGCGGGTGCCCGTCGCGCGCCTCCACTCCGAGCACGGCAGCGTCCTCGTCGGTGGGCAGGGCGACGGCGTCCCCCTCGCGTCGAAGGACGAGCCCTCGCGGGTGGATTAGAAACCAGGCAGGCATGGTCGCGGAGAGCCCACGCTACCAAGAGCGAAGAGACGACTCAAAATGCTACGCTCTTTGTCTCCCAATGAGCACTCCGTCGATTGATCGCGAGCTCGCGGAGCTGCTCGACCTCGGTGAACGGATCCTCGCGATGGCCACCTCGCGTGGAGGCACGGACTTCGTCGCAGAGTGCGTGCTCCGCTCGGGGGCCGAGCTCTCCGCGCGGGTTCGCAAGGGCGAGCCCGAGCTCGTCGAGGAAGCGGGCACGCGATCGGCCGGGCTCCGCGTCATCCAGGGCAAGCGCGTCGCCTCGACGTCGACGAGCGACCTCACCGAGGCGGGGATCGAGCGCTTCGTCGCCGACGCGATCGAGCTCGTGGGCCTGTCCCAGGAAGACCCCTTCGCGGGCCCCGCAGATCCCAAGCTCCTCTGCGATCCCTCCAAGCAGCCGGACCTCGACCTCTACGACCCTGCCGGCGGCGCCGTGGACGCGGCGCGAGCGATCGCATGGGCCAGGGAGGCCGAGGCGGCAGCGCTGTCCTTCGACCCGCGCATCTCGAACAGCGAGGGAGCGACGTTCGGCCGTACTGCGGGCGGGGCCGCTATTCTGCTCTCGAGCGGCTTCCGCGCGACGAGCAAGGGGTCGTACCAGTCGCTGAGTGTGGTGCCTCTCGCCGCGGACGAAGGCGGGAAGAACCGCCGCGGCTATCACTGGACCGCGCGCCGTCACCTCGCGGACCTCGACCCGGCCGTAGAAGTTGGACGCGAGGCCGCGCGCCGAACCTTGCGCAAGCTAGGCGCCCGGACGGTACCGACCTGCGAGGTCCCCGTCGTCTTCGATCCGGACTCGGCGCGATCGATCCTCGGCATGCTCGCGGGCTGCATCATGGGAAGCTCCATTTGGCGCAAGGCAAGCTACCTAGTGGGCCGCGAGGGGACACGCGTCGCAAGCGATCTGGTCACCGTCCTCGACGATCCGTCCATCCCCCGCGCCCCGGGATCGAGAGCGTTCGACGGCGAGGGACTCGCGAGCCGCAAGAACCTCGTCGTCGAGAACGGCATGCTCCGGACGTACCTTTGCGACAGCTACTCGGCCCGGAAGCTGGGACGCGAAAGCACGGCGAGCGCGTCGCGCGGCGGCGGCGCCGGCGTGGGCCCGAGCACGTCGAACTTCGTCCTCCAGGCCGGGACGGACTCCAACGAAGCGATCGTCAAGGCCACGAAGCGAGGCCTCTACGTGACCGAGATGATGGGCTTCGGTTTCAACGCCGTGACCGGTGACTTCTCCCGCGGCGCGGCTGGTTTCTGGATCGAGGACGGCGCGCTCGCGTACCCCGTCAGCGAGGTGACGATCTCGCTCAACGTCGACTCTCTCTGGAAGAGCATCGACGCCGTCGGGAGCGACCTCGATTTGCGCACGTCGACCGCGGCGCCCACCATCCGTGTCGCGAAGATGACCGTCGCCGGCGGGGCCAGCTAGGCCGCGCGCGGGAGGATAGGCCCGTGACCGGGGACGACATCAAGGCGCTCCGCAAGGAGCTCGCGTGCACGGCAAAGGAGCTGGCAGCGGCGCTGGGCGTGGACCAGGCGACCGTCCTGGCCTGGGAGAGGGCGGAGCGCTTCCCGACCAAGTCCTACGTGGATTCGATGGCCGCGCTCCTGGCCAAGGGCAGCGGCGCCGTCCCTCGAAAGGCCAAGGCCGGACTGGACCCCGTCAAGTCGCTGGCAGACCCGCTCGTCTGGGAGCTATTGCGGAAGATCGCGGCGCACAAGAAGTTCCGGGACGAGGTGGCGAAGCTGGCCGAGAAGTACTCCGACCCCGCCAGCGAGTGACCTGCTCGACGGCTACTCGGGATCTTCGAGGTCGTCGCTCGTCGAGGGCGCCTCGGGCGCAATGGTGTCGTGGGGAGGGGCGTACTCGGGCGTCGCCTGGGGCGGCGCTGCCGCGTCGGGCAGGACGTCTCCCAACTCCGCCTCGGCGACGCGCAGCGACTCGTCCGAGAGCTCCGTGAACTCGCGGAGCGTCGGGAGGTCCTTCAGCGACTTGAGCCCGAAGAATTCGAGAAACTGGCTCGTCGTCCCGTAGAGAATCGGACGCCCGGGCTCGTCCTTCTTGCCGAGGATGCGAAGGAGATCGCGCTCGAGGAGGAGCTTCAGCGTCGCGCCGCTGTCGACCCCGCGAATGTCGTCGACCTCGGGACGCGTGACCGGCTGCCTGTAGGCCACGATCGCCAGAGTCTCCACCTGTGCTCGAGTGAGGCGCACGGGGCGCTCGCTCGTCAGCTCTCGCACGAACGGGGCAAATTCGACGTTCGTGCGGAAGAGCCATCCGCCCGCGATTTCCTCGAGGAGAATGCCGCGGTGAGCGTAACTGCTCTTGAGCTCGTCCATGAGCTCACGGACCTGCTTCACCGGCGCCGACGCGAGCCTCGCCAGCTCGATCGCCTTCACGGGCTTGTCGCTGGCAAAGACCAGCGCCTCGAGCAAGCCGGAGAGATGAGTCCGCGACAGCTGGCGCGCCTGCTCGATCTCGACGTCCGCCTCCGCCTCCGCCTCCATATCGCTCATGGTTCGCCTCCGTGCTCGCTCGGGGCGCCAACGCCCGGAGCGGAAGGATCATCGCCGGCGGCCAGCTCGATGTAGAGCGGGCCGAGAGGCTCGGTCTGAAAGAGGCGCGTCATCCGCAGGCGGGTCATCTCGAGGAGGGCGAGGAAGGTGATCACGAGGTCGAACTTCGACGCAAGGCCGGTGAACATCTCGTCGAACCCGATACGCCGACGCTGGGCGAACAGATCGGCGAGCTCGCCGATCCGATCGGTGAGGCTGATGCGGTCGGCGACGACGTCGTGGGACAGCTTGACCTTGCTTCTATCGAGGACGCGCTGGAAGGCCTCGACGAGAGCGAAGATCGGAATCTCCGCGAGAGGCGGCGGTACTCCGTTGGCCGGAGCGGCCCCGGCCCCACCCTCGGCAAGGGCCTGGGCGGCAAGCCCGCGCTGGAAGACGTCGCGCCCCGCTACGCCGCGAGCAGCAAGCTGCTCACCCGCGAGCTTGTACTTCTGGTACTCGAGGAGCCGGCGGATGAGGGCCTCACGAGGGTCACCCTCGTCTTCGAGCCCGGCGTCATCCTCCTGTCCGAGTGGGGGCGCCGGAAGGAGCATCTTCGATTTGATGTGCGCGAGCGTCGCGGCCATCACGAGATACTCGGCGGCGAGATCGAGTTGCATCAGCTGCATGACGGCGAGGTACTCGAGATACTTCGCCGTCACGAAAGCGATCGGAATCTCGAGGATGTCGAGCTCGTGCTTCTGGCAAAGGTGAAGCAAGAGGTCGAGCGGCCCCTCGAAGTGGGGGAGCTCCAACGACCAGGGCGCGGGACCGGTGTCGAGGGGCTCGCTCTGGGACATGGACCTTGGGGTTTCTATTATCACCCGGGCCACCCCGAGTCTCAGCCCGCGTGATGGTAGCATCGAGACGTGAACCTCGAGGGCAAGGGGCAGTCCGCCGACCGAGCCGCGACCCCCAAAGCGTGCCCGTCCTGTGGTACGCGCTACTCGGCAGACGCCCTCTTCTGCGCGCTCGACGGGTCGCCGCTGACGACCTCGCCCTCGGCCGTCGCAGCCGCCGCCGCGACGGACCCCTACGTCGGACGGGAGATCCTCGGGCACATCGAGATACGCCAGCTCGTCGGCATCGGCGCGATGGGACGCGTGTATCGCGCGTTTCAGAAGGGCATCGATCGGGACGTCGCGGTGAAGATACTGCACCGCGAGCTGTCGGCCAATCCGACGGTGGTCTCGCGCTTCAACCGCGAGGCAAAGGTGGCCTCGCGCCTCGCCCATCCCCACGTGGTGCACGTCCTTCTCGTCGGCCAGCTGCCCGACGGCGCCATGTACATCGTGATGGAGTACCTCGACGGCATGTCGCTCCAGAGCGCGCTCGCCGCCTCGGGCGGGGCGATGCCGCTGCCACGCGCGCTCCACATCGCGGTGAAGCTGTGCGACGCGGCAGGCGAGGCTCACGCCCAGGGCATCGTCCACAGGGATCTCAAGCCCGAGAACGTCATGCTCGTCGACCGCGCCGACGATCCCGACTTCGTCAAGGTGCTCGACTTCGGCATCGCGCGCCTCAACTGGGGCGAACAGTCCATCGCGACGGCGGCGGGCCTCATCTTCGGCACCGCGCGCTACATCTCGCCTGAGGCGGCGCAGGGCGAGCAAGTCGGTCCCCAGGGAGACGTCTACTCGATCGCCACGATGGTCTATCAGATGCTGGCGGGGCGCACGCCCTTCGACGCGGACCAGATCGTCGCAGTCCTCGTCCAGCAGATCCACGATCCCCCTCCGCACCTCAACGGCATCCCGCGCGCGACCTACGTGCCCGAACCTATCGCGACCGCCGTGATGAAGAACCTCTCGAAGCGGGCGGACGACCGGGCGGACGACGCGCGGACGTTCGGGAGGGAACTCCTCGAGGCCGCGATGATCAGCGGACTGAGCGCACAGGACATCCTGACTCGTTCCGCCGCGAGGTCGGGGAAGCGCGGGTCCGGCGCCGTGCAGCTACCGTCCATCCAACGGACCGACAAGCACCAGCTCGAACCGGACGTCGCGGCCCGAATCGGCGCGCACGGAGCCGAGAGGAGCGGCACCGAGGCGCTTCAGGCAACCAAGACCGCCTTCGAGACTCCCGTCGCACAGAGCGTCCAGAGCTGGCCCGCGGGGAGCGAGGGACGGACGGTGCAACACACGGAGATCGTTCAACCCGAGGCCCCACCCGGGATGGCCACAGCGCGCTGGGCTCCACCGGAGAACCTGGACGCGAAGATCGCCGCACCGCCGACCTCTCGGGCGCCGTCACCCCAGAGCAAGCCTCCCTCCGCGGTCGAAGCCACCATGGCCGACGCCGAGGCTCCGTCCATGCGTCGCCAGGGGCCCACCCGAGCGCTGCTGCTCATGGTCGCCTGCTTCTTCGTCGGCGCGCTCGGCATGGCTGCGGTCGCCTGGCAGGCGGGGATGCTGGGAAGAGAACCCACGCGAACGGTCCCGTCCGCCGCGTCGGGCCCGTCGGCGGCGGAGAGCAGCCACCTCGTCGGCGAGGGGCCGAGCGACCAGCCGCCCCCCGTCGAGTCGTCCCTTCCGCCCCTGCTGAGCGCGCACACGCCGGGCGCGACGCCGGGCGTCACGGCGGCGACGCGAGCCGTGATCGACGCATCCGCGGGGAAGCCTGCCATCGGCCAGCCCGTCGACTTCGCCGCACGTGTGGTGCTGGCCCCCGCCGCAAGCCGGGCGAAGACCGATGGCGCGCACTTCCGCATCGCGGGGCCCGGCATCGCAGCCGGCACCGAGCTCCCCGCCGCGGACGACGGGTCGGGAATCTTTCGCACGACGTTCACGTTCCTGCAGAGCGGTCGCTTCGACGTGATCTTCGCAGCGCGTGTGGACGGGGCGCCCGTCCGTGCCGCACGGGTCGTCCTCGTCGATCCCGTGCCTGGCTCGCCGCCGGTACCGGCCTCGAGCGCACCGGGCACCGCCCCTTCTGCGTCGGCGAAGTGGCTGTGAAGCGGGGCGTCACCTTTTCGAACGGCAGTGTGCGCCGGGCGGACTACGCTCGTGGTGCAATGCGACCGTGGCTGGTCCGGCTCTGCGTCTCGCCCTGCGCGGCCTTCGTCTTACTGACGGCTCGTTCGGCTCTCGCGCAGGAGATCCCGGCAGAGCACCTGTCGCTCGTCGATCGCCCGCATACCGTCGCTGAACTCGAGGGCGGCATCATCGCCTTGCCGAGCGCGCCCATCTCCGCAGCCAACCGGGGCGGCGCAACGCCTCTGGGAACGGTCGGCAACGGAGACGCCACGGTGCAGACGGGCGTCCATATCCTCTACCGGGCGAGCCGAGAGTGGGCGATCGGGGCAGGAGCCGTCTTCGCCCCCCGGCCGACCAACGACCCGAACTACGTGGGATCCCAACCGGGACTCCTGCGAACGCATTCGCGGAGCTACCTGTTCCTCGGCGGCGAGGCGAGGTACTTCCCGCTGCGGTCGCGCTGGTTCGAGGCCTGGTTCGGATTGACCGCGGGCGGCCTCATCATCGCCGACCGCTTCACGACGGAGGCAGGGCCCGAGCCCGCACCGATCCTCGGGACGCAGACGTCGACCGTGAGCACGGAAGGATTCGCCGTCGGCGTCCAGGTCGGAGGCGATTACCTCATCACCGACCAGTGGGTCGTGGGGCTCGCGCTGCGCGCCGACCGGTGGATCCTGCCAGCCCAGAAGCCCTTCAGCCAGGAGACCTCGTGCGATCCGATCGGCGACTGCCCCACGCTGACGGGCAGCGTAGCCGCGTTCGAGCTTGGACTGACGCTCGGCTACCGGATCCCGCTGTAGCTACGAACGCATCGCGAGGACGACCGCGAGACGCTCGAGCAGAAGGCCAAAGACGACGAGCGTCGCCAGGGCCCGGAGGGGTGCGAGAAGGGCCTGGACCTGGGCCGGAGACGCGGCGCGGGCGATGAGCGCGGCCGCGAGCTCGATGACGACGGACGCACCCAGGAGGGGAGCCCCGACCGCGACCGCGAGGGCGATGCCTCCAACGAGATCGTCGACGGCCGCAACGAGCGGGTGCGAAACCACGGGATGAAGGGCGAGAGCAGTTGCGACACGGGCGGGACCGCCCGTCGAGAGGAAGACGGCGCACGCGAGGAGCGAGAGGAGCACGCCCAGCGGGGTCGCGCGGCCCTCGACCGTGGGAGCGTCCGGAGTCTCCTGCGAGCCCCGCAGCGCGTCCGCCACCCCTCCGGCCATCGTCGCCGCCCAGAGCGGCACCGCCGCCGCGAGAGCCACCGGCAGCCCGCGCGCCACCTCTCCGAGAGCGAGTACCACCCACGGTCGCGACGGGCTCATGGCGATCGGAGAGAGCGCCGGAACGATGCTCGCCGCAAGCGCCAGGCCCATCACGGCGCGCGCCGGCGCCGGTACCGCGCGAAGGCCGAAAGCGGGAACTAGCGTCACCGCGGGCATCGCTCGGGCCCAGGCCAGGCCCAGCGCGGCGAGGTTGACGTCTACGCCATCGAACGCCGCGGCGAGAATGCCCGCCATCGAAGTCGCAGTCGAAGGCATGCGAAGTGCCGGTCCGGGCCAGGGCGGCCCTAGGTTCCGGCGTGACCGAGCTTCTTCTTGCCGTCCTTGAAGAGGACCTCGATGCGCGCCCCCTCGACCCCCATCACGAGCCCTTTGCCGAACTTGGGGTGCGAGATGAGGTCTCCCTTCGCGTACTTGGACGCGAGAGCGAAGGCCACGAAGGATCCGTCGGGCTTCGCCTCGATCTCGGCCCACGTGGGGTCGGGCGCGGCGGGCTTGGCCCAGACGGGTGAATCGTCCTCGTTGGACCGGCGGTCGGACCCGGAATTGCGTTGTTTGCTGCGCTTCATCGACATGGCAATCCGCCGTGTAGCGCAGATCGGCGCTGGAGGGGAGGCGCGAAGGTCACTCGGCCCATGTTCACCCCTGCTACAGTCCGGGCGCCGCCTCATGCTCGCCACCGCAGCGCGCGTGTACCGCGAGACGCGCAAGAAGCACGATCAGCTGTTCAACACCTGGGTCATGAGGCCCATCGCCGCCGCGGTTGTGGCGCTCCTCGCGCCCACGCCGGTGACACCCAATCAGCTCACGCTGCTGAACCTGTTCGTCTTCGTGGCCGGCGCCTTCGCGCTCGTCGCGATCCCGTCGTGGGGAGGGGGGCTCGTCGCGGTCGCGGTCATGGAAGTCAGCTACTGCTTCGATTGCGCGGACGGCATGCTCGCTCGCTTCAAGGGGCTCGCGTCGAAGGCGGGACACCTGTTCGACTTCTTCACCGACGAGCTGAAGGCCGTACTGCTGGTCGCCGCGCTCGGCGTCAGGGCGTGGCGGATGGGGGGGCTGGGCGTCGACGTGCGAACGTGGGCGGCCGGGGACGCTCGCTTCCTGCTGGCGGCGGTGGCCGGCGTCACGGTGGTCGCGTCGGCGATCTCCCTCACGAACTTCGTGCGCCGGCCCGAGCTGTCGGGGCGCGAGACGACGGTAGAGGCGTTCTACGAGACGGTCACGGCGAAGGCACCGTCTTCGCCTCTCGCGCGCGTGGCCTCGCTCCTGGCGACGTTCCTTCGCTTCCTGAGTCATTACCCGAGCCACATCTGGATCTGGGCTCTCGCGGGGCGCCTCGACGCCTATCTATGGCTCTACATCGCGCTGAATGCTCTCTACCTCGCGCGCGGCTGGCTCGGCCTCGTCGTACGTTTTGGCCGCGGCTGATGGACAATGCCGGGACGTGGGGGCCGGCCGCGTCAATCGCCCTCGCCCTCCTCTCGTGCTCGCGGGCGCACGCCGTGTCTCGATCGGATGCCGGACGGGACGCTCCGATCGACGTTCCGGCGGCGCAGACGCCCCAAGATGCACCCCCTAGGGCTGCGACCGCTTCCGTTGCCGACTCAACCCGCGATCTCGTCCCGTCCGAGCCTGCCGGCGAGGCACTCCGCTCGACCCTCGCTCGCCTGGAGGCGGACACGCTGCTACGGGCCGAGCTCGGCGTGCTCCGCGATCACTTCGGCGCCGACGCGAAGGGGCCCTTCGCGGAGCAGCGCGCCGATCTCCCGGGCGGACGTACCGCCCTTCTCGTGTCGCACGACGACGAGCGGGAGCCCATCGTTCTCGTCGTCGAACGCGACCAGCTCGCATGGTCGAAGGCCCGTCCGACGGCTGGCATCCTTCCGCCGGTAAGCCATCTCGCTCTTTCGCCGCGTCCGGACGGAGGCGTTGCGGTGTTCGGATGGGTCGAGGGGCTGCACACGGTCGCAGCCCGCATGTGGGCCGACGACGGCAATCCCTTCGGCGACTTCGACCTCTTCGAGCCCGATGGATGCGACGCCCTGTCGGCGGCCTATGCCCCCGGAAACGGATGGGTCGTGGCATGCGCCTCGCGCACGGGGACCCGCGTCCAGCGGATGAGAGAAGACTGCACCCTCGCTTGGGGACGCCAGGGCGTGCCGCTAGGTGCGTCGAGCGCGCGGCCCGCCGCGCTCGTCTGGGACACGTCCTCCACGCTGATGCTCTTCCAGCGCGCGCCCGCGGCCGAGGGCGAACACCTACTGGCCTTCCGGTACGACATGAGCGCCCAAGACCTCTGGGAAGCACCCGTCGACCTGCGAATGAGCGCGCGGACGACGACGGCCGGCGAGCGCATCGAAGCCGTAAGGGTCCGCGACGGAATGGTTCGAGTCGACCCCCCTCGGCGCGCGCCGGGCACTGGCCCGCCCGCTGTCGAGGTCGATTCGAGCGGCAAGGTGCGCCCCGCTTCGCCGTGAGCGCTCGCCGTCACCGGCGTCGAGGCAGCCCTACGCCGACTCGAGGAGAGCTCGGCCGAGTACCAGCCCGCGCTGAAGAGCCTCGTCCGAGTTGATATAGGCCCACTCGCCGAATCGACCCACCGTGTGAATCCCGCGCTCTTCGAGCCAGCGTCGCAGCCGCTCGACGATGGCCGGCCGATCGTGGGTCGGCACCGGATAGCCGTAGCGGACCCGAACGATCCGCGCGCTGCGCACCTCGGACGGCGCCTTTATCAGTCTCATCTTCACGAGGCCCTCGATGACCTGATTCTCGAGCTCGCCCGGGCGCCAGATCTGACCGACAGGGCAGGAGACCTCGGCCACGATGCCGTGGTGCGGCAGCGAGCGAAGATGGGGAGAGGACGTATGGTTGACCACCGTCTTGTGCGACGGAGACTCCGACCCTGCGCAATAAACCCGTTGGATCGACGTATCCACGGGATGTCCGATGACGACCAGGACGAGGGCCAGCGAGAGGAAACCGAGCTGGTCCGCGTCTCCGAGCAGGTCTTTCGGCACGTCCGGCAGGAGGGTCAAGAGCTCCGTCAGAGGCATCGTCGATACGAGCCGCTGCCAGCGGAGCACCTCCCCACCGAACAACGAAATCTCGCGGCGCAGCGGGTCCACCCGCACCACGCTCTTCCCGAGGCGCAGGTCGCCCAGCCGTCGCGCGAGCGCACGCCAGATCTCCCCGAAACCGCCGCTTGCCGGATACGCCACGGTCGTATCGTCCTGAAGCGGTCGCCGGCGCCCACCGCTCTCCGCAAAAGCCTCGCGTGTACCTTCCGGAGCGGCGATGCGCTCGCCGACCCAGTCCACCGCCAGATGCCTGAGATCGACCCGCCATAGCTTGCGGTTGTAAGGCAGAAGGAAATACTCCGCGATCCCCGCCCCGTAGCGGTCCGAGAGAAACTCCTCCAGGTTGGAGGCAGCCCCTCCTCCCCCGCCGGCGACGACAAGGCCGGCAGCGCATTCGCGTACCACCTCCGGATCGTCGAGCTCACGAAAATGAGCTTGGAACGGATACGGGATCATCTGGCCGTGCGAAAAGCAGCGCGCGTCCCTTGGCTGCTCCACCATGTCCAGAGAGCTCGCGACCAACGCGCGCACGTCGCCGTGCGGCGTGTGGAAAGAATGGCCGCCGAGGTCGAAGACAGCCCCGTCCAGCTCGAGCGTGCGGGCTAGCCCCCCGAGCTCCGGGCAACCATCGACGACCACCGCGTCCTGCCCGAGCGCGATGCCCGCGCCGATGCCGGCTGGACCCGCACCGATGACGACGACCCGACGCTCGACGGGCATCTACCGCAGGGGATCCTGACCGACAAACAGGAACGGGCCCTTCCGCGCCGTTATTGGAACGGCCGAGTCCCTTGCGACGTGGACCCAGGCGTGAACGTGGGGCGTTCCCCGGAAGTACCAAACGAAGGCGGGTCCCTCGAGTCGCCAGTTGTCCCAGTGGTCGCCGCTGATCTGATCCTCGTCGTAGAAGGCCAGTGCGCAGCTTTCCAATCCGCCTTGTTCGCGCAGGCAGTCCCGAACGCGCTCTTGATCCTCCTTCCGGAAGGGGTCGAGGAGCACTTGCAGGACCTGCTCCAGCTCGCTCCGCTGGTCTGGAGCGAGCCCCGACACCGGAATGCCAGGAAACCGCTCGCCCGCCGCGCGGAAGTCGAGCACGGTCTCCAGCGGCTTGCGCGGCACCCGGGCGAGCCCTCGCTGCGCGCCGTCGAGCAAGCGGTAGACTTGGCTGGCCCGTTCGGCCTGCGGCCAGAAGACGTTCCCCGGATGGTGCGCTCGCTCGGTGAAACCGTTTGCCGCGTGCCCATACATGACAGGACCCCCAAACGCCGCCCTTCCTTCCGCGTTGCCGTCGGCGCGCAGGGTCAAGTGCCTGCCGGTGAAGACGAGCTGGAAAGGGCCATCGTCCGGCGTACCGAGCAGGGCGATGCTCTGATCCGTCCCCCAGGGATGGCCGTGCGTGTCTTCCTGCAGCTGTCGCATGAATCGCGGGTACCACTCCGGAGCGAGCAGGCTCCGAAACACGTCGTGAATGAGCTGTTGCTGCGCGGTCGTGAAGAAGTCGCTGCGGATGGCAGGACGGGTAATCTGCCAGTGGTTGGTCACGAACGTCCGGAGCAGCCCGCGCTGAGGGCACCGGTAGTTCCAGTCGAAGCAGACCTCCAATCGCTGCGCCGGGGTCAGGCTTGCGTAGAGCGCGCGGACCGACGTCTCGGCAGGACGGGCAGGCGCAGGGGGCACTTCGGACCGGACTACCGAAGCGTTCTCCGGGCCGGACGTCTTGTTCACCACCGACCCGAGCGCGTACTGGAAGGTCCGGCGGACCGCACTCCCTCCGGGCAGGGCCGAGGGAGGAAGTCCGACGCTCAGCGTCGCCGACTGGTCGGCGGTGGAGCGCTTCACGAAGGCCGTAACCTGCTCGTACAGGTTGTCGCGCTGCGCACGGGGAAGAGAGCCCTGTATCGCGCGCATGATATCGAGCTTGATATGGCGGTAGAGGCCGTTGACGTTCCCGATTGTCGACAGGGCCTTCACGTCGTGGAAACGCGTGCGATCCTCGTTCCCGTGCGGAATGTGGCGGAGCAGCGCCGACGGAAACTCCGCCTGCTTTGCGCCAGCGAACTGCAGCGTCGCGTAGAGGTCTCTGTCTCTTCCTCCCCACCCCTCGTAGACTTCGTCGTAACCACCGATGCGCGTGAACGCCTCTCGCTCGCAGATGAACGTTCCGACGATGCCGTTGTCGACGATCGGATGGGGCCGATAGTAGTGGCCGGTCACCAGCCTCGGCAGAACCGTGTCCGCGAAGCTCGATTCGAAGCAGACGTCGGCATCGAAGAAGCAGAGCCACGGTGCATCGGCGGCGCGAGCGCCGGCGTTGCTGGCGAGCGAGCGGTTGAAGGTCGCCTGGCCGGGGATGCGGACGACACGTACGTCGGGGTGGCTGGCCTCGACCCAGTCGCCGCAGTGCTCTGGACAAGAGTAGTCCACGACGACAGAGGAGCAGTCACGCTGGGCGACCACGAGCGGGAGGCTCTCTCGCAGGTGCGCAAGGCGGCCCATGCAGGTCGTGACGAAGCAGAGCTTGGACATGACGCGATGGGGTCGATTGGACCGCAGTTCCGTCGTCCCTGGAAGGCCCCTCTATGAAGCGCACGATCGCCATCCTCTGCCATCCGTCGGAGAAGGCCAGCCTGAAGGGCTACGTCATCACTCAGCTCGCGATGGTGTGGCGTGAAGACGGGCACGAGGTCTTCTTCGTCCTGGGCGCCGCGAGGTTCGTGCCCGCCGATGTGGTCGTCGTCCACGTTGACCGCACGGTCGTACCCGACGAGTACCTGGAACTCGCGCGCCAATATCCGATCGCGCTCAACGCGAAGATAAAGGATATTCGCAAGTCGACCTTCAGCACGCTTCGCGTCGTCCGAGGCGACCCCCATCTAGGCCGGGTCATTGTAAAGTCGGAGCTCAACTTCGCCGGTATTCCGGAGCGAAGATCCGGTTCGTCCCCATACGCAGCGACGGCTGTCAGACTCAACTCACCTGAGGACTACCGGATCTACGAGCGCGTCGACTCCGTACCTCAAGCGATCTGGGACGACCCCGGGCTCATCGTCGAGAAGTTCGTCCCCGAGATGGCGGACGGCTGCTATGTCACCTACGCGATGAACTTCCTCGGCGACCGATACACGTGCGGCAAGGCCGTCGGCCCCAACCCAATCGTATGCGGCAGGACTCAGCAGCGCGTCGACCGCGTCCCTCCCCACCCCGAGATGGTGAAGCTCCGCGAGCAGATGGGATTCGACTACGGGAAGTTCGATTACGTGATTCACGAGGGCAAGCCGATCCTTCTCGACGCCAACAAGACGGTTGGCGCAGGGACCCTCCCGATGACGGAAGAGCGGATAAGGGTGCGACGGTACCGGGCTCAGGGGCTCTACGCGTATTTCGATCGGCTGTCGCCGTGACGAGCCCGATGCCGGCACCCGACGCCTCCCTGGCGGAGGTCTCACGTCTCGCGCGCGAGATGGCCGAGGCCGTGTGCTGGCGCGATCCCGGTACCGGCGAGAGCTGCGCCTGGTACCACGGGCTCTGGCCGGATCTTCGGGCCGTCGGGCTCGGGTCGAGCGTCTCTTACCATGCGGACTTTCTCGCCCAGGCGTTCGCGCGCGTGCGAAAGAGCAAACCTCGCGTGCTCGTTTCCGGCGCGGCCGACCACGCCATCCTCGCGCACGTGTTCGCGGCGTGCGACGCCAACGCCATCGATTGCGAAGTCACCGTCATCGATCGCTGCGAGACGCCACTGCGCGTCAACGTCTGGTACGCGGCGCGCGCCGGTCGTTCGATCGCGACCTGCCGCACCGACGTGTTCGAGCATGCCTCGACCGTGCCCTACGACGTCGTCGTGGCTCACGCCTTCCTCGGTTACTTCCAGCCCGAGCGACGCAGGGCCCTTTTTCGGCACTGGAGATCGATGCTCGCGCCGTCGGGCGCCATAGTCATCGTCAACCGCGTCCGCGGGGGAGACCCGAGCGAACCCGTCGCTTTCGGCCAGCGCGACGCGGAGGTTTTTAGCGCGATCGCAGAGGCCGGCTTGAGACCATCGCTCGACGAGGCAGCGCTCCGGACCCAGCTCGATCGCGTCGCTGTCTACGTGCTGAGGCAATACGCCTATCCGGTTCCGAGGGAGGAACTGGCCGGCCTTCTTGCGGATGTGGGCCTGGAGGTCGCGATCTCGGTCTCGGTCTCGGTGACCGCCAATGACCGGCGCATCGGCGACATAGGTGGTGTCGCGCTCGCGTCGAACGCGACCTACGCTTGCATGCTCGGCACGCGATGACCACCCCGGCCGCCACGGAGGCACGCCCTCGCGGTTCGGCCTTGACGCCTGCGCTCTTCATCGATCTCGCGCGAGCGTCGGAGCGCGTTTCCAGTACGCGCTCTCGCCTTCAGAAGAAGGCATTGTTCGTGGAGGCTCTCGCGAGGATCCCGGACGAGGAGGTGGCTGCTGCGGTCGGATGGCTCGTCGAGGAGCCGCTGTGCGGTCCACTCGGGGTGGGCCCCGCGCAGCTATGGGCGCTGTCCCAAACGGACGCTCCGGACGAGCCGGCGGTCACGCTGCGGGAGGTCGAGACCACGCTGGAGCAGGCGAAGGGCGGCCCGCGAGAGGAAGTCCTCCCGCACGTGTCGGGCCTCTTCGCGAGACTGACACGGCCCGAACGCGCGCTCTTCATCGGCGCCCTGACCGGATCCCTTCGCCAGGGGAGCCTCGGGGGAGTGATGCGTCTTGCCCTGGTCGAGCTCTCGGGTCTCGATGAAGAAGCCGTGCGGCGCGCCGTCATGGTGACCGGGTCGATTCCTCACGCGGCTGCCGCGCTGGTCGGGCGCCAGGGTCGTGAAGCACCGCCCAGCACGCTCGAGCTCTTTCGCCCCATCGCGCCGATGCTCGCGGCGCCGGCCGAGTCCATCGAGAGCGCCTTCGAGAACGTCAGGGGCGGCACCGCCGCGCGGCTCGTCGAGTGGAAGGTCGACGGCGTGCGCGCGCAGGTTCACAAGCAGGGAGGCCGCATCATAGTCTTCTCCCGACAGCGAAACGACATCACGGCCGGGTGCGCGCCAGTCCTGGCGGCACTCGCCGCGTTGAACGCCGAGTCCGCGGTGATGGACGGAGAGGTCGTCCTAGTTGGTCCGAACGGCATCGCGCGACCCTTTCAGGACACGTTCTCGGCCATCGCATCCAAGGGGCACGTGCCAGAGGGCGATCGGCTGCGCATCTTCTTCTTCGACTGCATGCACCGTGACGGACGCGATCTCCTCGACGAGCCACTTTCGGTCCGTCTCGATTCCCTCGCCGCGTTCACGCCGGAAGACCTCCGCATGCCGGCCACGCACGCCACAAGCGTTGCCGGAGCACAGGAGTTCCAGCAAGAGGCGCTCGCGGCAGGTCACGAAGGCGTGATGGTGAAAGACCTCGCGTCCGCCTATCGATCCGGGGCTCGCGGTCGCGCGTGGCAGAAGGTCAAGGAGTTCGCGACCGTCGACCTCGTCGTGCTTGCGGTCGAGTGGGGTCATGGTCGCCGCAAAGGCATGCTGTCGAACCTGCACCTCGGCGCGCGGCGTGACGACGGCACGTTTTGCATGGTGGGCAAGACCTTCAAAGGACTCACCGACGAGGTCCTGCGTTGGCAAACGGAGCGACTGCAAGCTCTCGCGACCCGCACCGATGCTCACGTCGTGCACGTGCGGCCGGAGCTCGTCATCGAGGTTCGCTACAACGCGGTCCAGCGCAGCCCGCGCTATCCCGGCGGCATCGCGCTGCGTTTCGCGCGCGTCGAGCGGTACCGCGAGGACAAGCCCGCGGGCGAGGCCGACACCCTCGCCTCGCTCGTAGCGCACGTGCCGGAGATTGCGCCGCCGCAACCGCCTGGCGCCCCGGCGAGAGGCGCGCGCAAGGGCCGGAGGAATGCGAGCGCGGACGACGGGCAGCTATCGCTCTTCAAGGAGTCGGGTAGGCGCGCCCCGCGGTGATCGCGCTGCGGCGTTACCCCTAGGAGCCCGAAGGGCATTGCCCTACGGGCTCCTAGCCCCGCAGCACTTCGAGGAAGCCGTCTCCGTAGCTCTCGACCCGCGCGGGGCCCATTCCGAATACGTCGAGCAACTCGGCGTGGGACCGCGGCGCGCGCGTCGCCATCTCGATGAGCGTGCGATCGAGCGCGACCACGTAGGCCGGAACGCCGCGCGAACGAGCGATCTGGGCGCGGTGCGATCGCAGGCGCTCGAATCGGTCGCGTGCCTTCGAGTCTAGCGAATCCAGATTGGCAGCGGGCGCCCTGGAGGCCGGTGCCGGACGGGCGGCCCCCCGTTGTGCCGCACGCTGCCTGGGCGTCGCGAAGCGCACGGGACCCTTCGAGCGCATCACCTCCGCGCCGAGCTGGGTCAGGAACGGCACTGGATGCTCGGTGGGGGTGAGATCGATCCATCCCGCCGCGAGCAGCCCGCGGAGAAGATCGAGCACCCAGGCCTCCGTTCTGCCCTGCAGGAGGCCGAACGTCGACAGCTCGGTGAAGCCAAAGCGCCGCGAACGCTCGTCGTCCACGCCGCCGAGCATCCCCGCCACGGCCACCAGCCCCGCCCGCTGCCGCGCGCGGGCGACTGCGGAGAGGGCCATGCGCACGACCTTCGCCGTCTCCTCTCGTTCTGCGTCGCTCGCCTGCGCCGGGGCCGTGTCGTCCAGCGCAGCGCAGATGTCACAATGCCCGCAGCCGCCGAGGAGCTCTTGCTCGTCGCCGAAGTAACGAAGGATGAAGTCGTGCCGGCACGTCCGCGCGTCCAGATACGAGAGAAGCTCGCGGAAGAGCCCCCACGCCCGCGCCGCCAGCTCTGGAGGAACGGGCGAGCCGTCCGTGCCGGTGGTGACCAGACGACGCCGCAGCCCGATGTCGGCGCCCGAGCAGAGGAGCAGCCCCGACGCCTCCGCGCCGTCCCTCCCCGCGCGCCCCACCTCCTGGTAGTAGGCCTCGATGGACGATGGCGGCTGCACGTGAAGCACGGCCCGGATGTCGTCGCGGTCGATGCCCATGCCGAACGCGTTCGTCGCCACGACCAGGTCGAGGGAGCGGTCGGCGAAGCGGGTGGCGACGCGCGAGCGCTCCCCGGGGGGCATGCCGGCGTGATAGGCGGCCGCGTTCCAACCGGCCCGCGATAGGAGTTCGGCCCACTGTTCCGTCTTCCGGCGGGTCGCCGAGTATACGATCGCGCCTCCGCGCGGCGCCTTGGCCTCGCCGACGGCCGAAGAGAGAGTGCCCAGCACCTCGGCACGAGCCTCGCGTGCACCCTCGATGCTCCGGGCGGACAGGTGAAGGTTCGGCCGCGCGAAGCCCCGGAGGACCTCCCGGCACCCGTCGCCCAGGCGGAGCTGGTCGCGGATCTCGCGCCTGACCGCCGGAGTTGCGGTCGCGGTGCACGCAAGCACGCGCGACGGCTGCAGGCGCTCCAGCAGACTGCCGATGCGCAGGTAATCCGGGCGGAAGTCGTGACCCCACTGCGCGATGCAGTGCGCCTCGTCGATCGCCACGAGCTGGACGTTGGACTGGGCGATCGTTCGGACGAAGGCTTCCGATGCGAGGCGCTCTGGGGCCGCATAGACCAGCTTGTAGCGCCCACGCAGCATCCCGCTCTCGCGGTCACGCCGCTGCTCCGGGTCGAGCGTTGCCGCGAGGAACGTTGCCGGAATCCCCCGCGCGTCGAGAGCGCGGACCTGGTCTTCCATGAGCGCTACGAGGGGCGACAACACGAGCGTGACCCCATCGAGCACGGCCGCCGGTACCTGATACGTCAACGACTTTCCCCCGCCCGTCGGTGCCACGACGAGGACCCGCCCCCCCGGACGAAGGACGGCGTCGATCGCCTCCCGCTGCCAGGGGTGGAAGCGCTCCAGGCCAAACCGGTCGCGCAAAACGACATCGAGCAAAGCGGGCGACAGGGGCTCCATCACGGACCGACCGGCAGGCGGCGGGCGGCAGGCTGGCTTCGAGACCTTATCGGACGGGCGCGGTTGATGGTTGCGGGTTGCGCGGAAGGGACCTTGACATCTATCGATGTGACACTAAATAATGTCTTCATGGACACCGTCATGGACATCGCGCCGAGGCGCCCCATCCAGTGGCGACTCGCTGTCAAAGCGCTCGTGGGTCTTGGGCAGGACACCACGCGAACCGATCACGTCTTCACCATAATCTCGGCCCTTTCGGGTAACACCCTCGAGCGCACCTACCAGGCGTTCAAGAAGACGGCGCACGGGCAGCGCCTCCTCCGCGAGAAGCCGGACCTCATGGCTCTCCTCTCCGACACGGAGTGGCTGAAGAGCCTCCCCGAGGGCAGCCTCGGACGCGAATACCTGACGTTCATGACCGAGGGGAAGCTCTCGGCCGGAGGCCTGGTGGACGCGCAGGACGCCGGCGTCGACCCGAACAGGGATCTCGATCTCGACCCCGCTCGCCGGTACGTCGCCGACCGGCTGCGCGACATGCACGACCTCTGGCATGTGCTCACCGAATACGGCTGCGACGACACGGGGGAGATCGCCAACCTCTGGTTCTCGGTCGGCCAGTTCGGCAATCCGGGGATGGCGTTCATCGCGTTCTTCGGAATGGTCGACGGGATGTCGCACGCGGGCGTGCCCTGGGCGCGCTACTGCATCCGCGCGTACGTGCGCGGACTTCGCGCTGCGCCGCTCATCTCGGAGCCGATCGAGGAGATGCTCTCTCTCCCGATCGACGAGGCGCGCCGCCGCCTGCGGGTCAGGCCGAGCCGGCAAGTGCACCCGGAAGGCAACCGGCGAGGGTACCGGCGCGACGGAAAGCTCGGCGCCCTGGCGGCGTAGCGTAGCGGGGGGCGGAGTACGACCAAGTGAGCGTGTCGGGCGCGCCACAGCGCCCCGGCAATACGGGCTACGGTCTCGAGCGCGGGGGGGGAGTGCATACTGCCTCCGCGGAGGTGATCGATCTCATGGCGCGCCGGGTAAGGAGATCGTGGGGAATCGCCACCGGAGTGGCCGTAGCCGTCGCAGTGGCTGCATGCGGATCGTCGAGCTCGAACGGAGCGATCACGGTGGACGCTGCGGCCGAGGCCGCACCTCCGATCGCGTTCACCAGCTGTCACGACGCACCGCCCGCGGGGTTCACGCCACCGAAGCTGCCGACGTACGCCGGAACGTGCCCGACGCTCGCTCTGACGCCCGGCGATGCAGGAGCGGACGGCGTGCCCCCCGAGAACGACATCATGAGCTCTGGCAACATGCGCCAGTTCAAGCTGGTGACGCCATCGGATCTGGGACCCGACGAGAACGTACCTGTCGTCTTCCTTTGGTTCTGGCTCGGGGCCAGCGCGCAAGACTTCGTCAGCACGGCCGACATCATCGATGCGGCGCAGCAGCAGCGCTTCATCGCCGTCGTCCCGGAGGCGAAGATGAACGGGACGTCGAGCGCGTATACCTTCAAGTGGCCCTTCAGCGAGCTCGACTCCCAGACGAGCCTCGACGAAGAGTTCACGTTCTTCGACGACATGCTCGCGTGCGTCGAACAGCAGTTCCCGAACAACGTGAATCCAAGCTGCATCTCGTCTGCGGGCGTGAGCGCCGGCGCCCTCTTCACCGACCAGCTGGCCCCTGCCCGCTCCGACGTCATCGCGTCCTTCCTTTCGCTGTCGGGCGGAGTCTCCGGGACCATGCCGTCGTGCACGCTGGGGCCTTGCCTCAAGCCGTGGACCAAGCCGACGCGCAACCTGCCCGGGATGGTGCTCTGGGGCGGCATGTGCGACGTGTGCGTCGTCATCGAGTTCCAGCCCGCCTCGCAGAACCTCGAGGCCAACCTCACCGCGGAGAACAGCTTCTTCGTGGAGTGTGAGCACAACTGCGAGCACGCGCAGCCGCCGTTCAGTGCGCCCGCGGGGCTGACGCAGTACGCGGCCTTCTGGGACTTCGTCTACGCCCATCCCTACTGGCTGCCCGAGGGCGAGTCGCCCTACAAGACCAACGGTCTGCCGTCGTCCTTTCCCTCCTGGTGCAGCGTCAAGGGCATGGGCACCGCAGTGCAGCGGACCGGGGCGTGCGGGCCGCCCCCCTGCCCGCACCACTCGACCACAGGCCCTTGCGCATCTCTGCCGACCGCGACTGCCGCCAGCGGCTCCACCGCGCCCAAGCCG